>UEXL01000322.1_pt1 | contig 15522 bp, 30 predicted proteins | sample 1796671 | NCBI WGS metagenome assembly UEXL01 (sample SAMEA4772471, study PRJEB27181) | metagenome
TAAATCAATATTGCATTAGAAGTAGTAACAATATCTGCACCATTCATATCAAGATTACCACCTAATTGAGGTGTAGTATCTTCTGATACATTTGATATTGCAGCAGATGTAGCAAGACCTGATACAACTGTTGATCTTGCAACTTTTTTAAGACCACCACCTGAAGTATCTACTGCTAAAAATACATCATCATTAGCAATAGTTGATATTTCAGATAACGATGTTGCTGCAACTGAATTAAAATTTGTACCATCTGCAATTAATAAATTACCTGCAGTATTTGTACCCATAGTAATATCATCACCTGATACTGTAAGATCTCCACCAACAGTAACATTACCTGTAGTTGTAATTGTATCTATAAATGCATCTTTCCATCTAACACCTGTTGTACCTAAATCTACATCACTGTCTGTTTGTGGGCCAAATATACCATCAGCTACATATACTTGTTCTGCATTTGCTGCATATAAATGTATTTCATTAGCTGTTTCAAAATCTATTTTAGTTTCATCATCTTCACCAATTTTAATATCAGTTGCAAGTAATGATGTAATAGTTGTTTGTGCAGCACCTAAAGCAAAATCTAATGTATTATCACTATCTTCATAACTAACTGTAATACCTGTTTCTGTATTAGAAGATACCATAGCACCAACTGTATCAGAAATTGTTTCTGCTAAAGTAGTACCAGCAAGAGTTAAAGCTCCTGATATATCTACAGCACCATTAATATCAATAGTAGTAGCTGCTATTTGTATTTCTGTATCTGCAACTAAATCTAATTGACCATCTGCTGATGAATTAATATATATTGCAGTATCTCTAAACTGTAATTTTTCTGTAGTTGTTAATAATAAATCATCTGAAAATTGAAAGTAATCTTCATCTTCCATCCATGTAAGAACACCATCACTGATTCACCATCAAATGTTACAGCAATATCTGTTCCTGCCGTAGCATCACCAATAGTGATTGCTGTGCCTAATAATTTTGTAATTGGTCCACCTTCTGCTGCTGTACCATCGTGAGTGTGTCCTGAACTTACAGCAAATGCTGCAAGAATTTGATTAAATTCTGCATTTATATCTGATGCTTCAATGACTCCACCATCAACAATAGCTGATGAACTTTGTCTTGTATATGTTGCTCCCATTTACCTTCTTCCCCTGGTGTAAATTCTAATTGAAATCCTTTTATTGCAAAAGGTGCGTTTGTACTTGTGTCTGTTATTTTTAATGCTACTGCAAAACCTGATCCTTCTATTGATTCTCTTGTAATAGGAAGATCTCCTTGACCATAACCTGCTGTACCAAATATACCTGTTCCAAAATATGCACCACTAGCTGATGATTTAATTCAATTAAACTTGGTTGAGGAGTATTTATATCATCATAATTATATCTTACAAATAAACTAGAACTTACGATACCTTCAGGTTCCCAGTTTATATTAACTCTATCCATTGATTTTCTAATACCTGCATCTCCCATTGTCATATCTGGAGATCTATATGTAGCATCAATAGCACTTGTTGTACTTGCTGTTGTAAATACATTACCTGATTCTTGTATATAACCATATACCACCATGAACAATTGTTTCTATATTACTAATATAATCAGAATCACAACTTGAAACTTTTAAACCTTTTATATCTGCATACTCAAATCCTAATTGACCTGTATTAGGATTAGTTTTAATAACAGCTAATAATCCTTTTGACTAGATTCTAATTGAGTCTTTAGGATAAAATAATCTGTATTGAGATTTATTTCTAACTACTGTTGCTGTAACATTATCATATGTAATCTCATTAATTCTTTCTTGTACTTGTTTTGAAATAGTACCTAGTTCAACGTCACCAATTCTTTCTGTACCTGCAATAGTTCTTAAACCATCAGCTGCAAGAAATATAAGATCACCACCTAATTCTTGAATAGAGTGATGTGCAATTGTACCAACGTTTTTAGCTACTTCAGCTAATGCAAAATTAGTAGATGTAGTACCAGTAAGTTTATAAATTTTTCTTTGACAAAATATAAATAGTTCATCCCTAAATACTTTTAATCCTGTAACAATATCACCAACTTTAATCTCACCTGCACCACTTGCTGATGTAAAGTTATCTTCTTGAAAAGGTACAGAAAATAATATACTATGAGTAGAGTTAGACATACCACCATAAAATACATGATTGGCAAATGTCTTAACAAATTTAGGATTAGTTGGAGCAGTACCACCACCTGTTGCATTTATAACATCTACATTAAAACTTGAATCTACTGTAAATGCTGCAGCTTCTCCTGTTGCTATTAATAATTTTACTTGTACCATTAAAATTAAATTTATCAAAATCATATGTATGTGTAGTACCTTGACTAGTTGCAAGTGATGTCCATGATCCACTTGTATCACCATATGATACTGTACCACCTCTAGCTGCAATTATTTATCATTAAATATTGCAGACATTTGTACTCTTTCTGTACTGATGATACTTGAGGTACTATTGTAGAATTATATTTTGTAGTACCATTTAATCTTCTATATCCACCTTCTGTAGATGGTTCAAAGTTTACTAGTTGTAATGCTTCACCTGGAGCCATATCATAAACATCTTTGTTTAAGACTAAACCACCACCACATGTTGCATTAAATGGTTTTAATAAAGAAGTATCTGGCATATTATACTATTGCTAATCTTGAGTTACCTGATGATATTCTAGTATCTCTCATGTAATCAGCTCTAGAAGCATAATCAGTTTTTAATAAATTTAATTTTCTTTGATAATCTCTATTAGATAAATTAGCATGATCTGGATCAGATCTTAACATATATACATAATATTTAGATCTATCTACAATTAATGATGAAAATCTATCTGGTAATGCCATTTATCTCCATGTGCTGATAAGTCTGTGTGTGTTGTATAATAATCATAATTATTAAATAATCATTCTTATCAGGTATAGGAGTTAAACCAAATGAACTATAGTCTGGTTTTTATATATTGTGGCATACCATAATGTCCACTACTATTTCTATCATCTTGTTCTTTAAATCTTTGTAAGTAATCATCATAAGATATGTATCTTAATTTTCTAGTAGTTACATCTGCTCTTGATACTCTTACATAATCTACATCTAAATTAGTAGCTGTAGTTGTATTATTAACAGTTATAAAAGTTGTTTGTGATGTTGCAGTAAATTGTACATCTAGTATATTACCTGCATTAAAATCAGTTACTGTTAATGTTGTGTTTAAATTTTGTGTTCCTTCTGCTGCTGTACCTACTTGTACTTTTAAAGCAGCACCTGTGCCATTTGAATCTAATACTCTAACTTGTAAGTTATAAGTTTTATTTACTATAGTTGATATAGATTGATATGCAGCATAATCATTTAATCTTAATCTACCATTACCACCACTATTATAAGCTGCACTACCTGCACCTGCTATTGTAGTCCAACTATTAATATTAGATGTAAATTCACCATTAGTAATTAATTCATTTGGTTTTAAAAAAAAAAACGACTCGAAGTCTACTCTACGCATATCCGTTGGAAATGCATATTCACCGTCACCAGTAAATGTAGCTTGAGTCGTTGATGTGTGTAATAAAGGTAACTCTGCACCTTCATTGTAAATATCGTGAATAGATTTATTAACAAAATCCTTAACAGCAGTTTGAATACCTCTGCTGCTAGAAAAATTAGATGAAGTCATTTCAACTTCATTTAATTCTCTAAGTACTCTGTTGGATAATACTAAGTAAGTTGTAGCCATTTACTAATTCTTTTTTTGTTTATTAATTAATTTCATAAATAAATTTATTTCTTTAACTGTTGTTTTAGGTCCTAATGCTTTTTTCATATTAGATCCTGAGTCATAAGCTTTTTTAAATTTATTATATTTTCGCATATCAAATACTTCTGATGCCATATTATTCCTCTGTTTTGTTATTGTCTTCAGCAAACTGTTCGCATCTAATTAATAATCTTTTGATACGAGATTCTGCTTCGTTTAATTGTCTCTTCAAATCGTCAATCTGTTTTGTTAATGCAGACTTGTCAGATTTGTACTCAGAAATTATCTCAAGAAGTTGATGTCTTTTTTGATATTTCATTTAGTAGTGAAGTTATCTGATCTAGTTTTTCAGATTGATCTTCAACTTTAGTTTCTAAATTCTCTAATCTTTTCCAACCACTTTCTAATCTATTAAGTCTTACTTGATCTTGAGAAAGAACTATTCTTTGACCTGTACTTGCATTTGTTTTATTTCTTAAATCGTATGTAGCCATTATTTCTCCTATAGTTATGAAAGGGGTTTAATAAGGGGGATATTACTACCCCCCTTAAATTATTTTATTATGATACGTCTGTATCGTGAGCTGCTGCAGTATTGTGATCACTTTCATCTATTCCTGAAATGTCACACATAATTGCGTAAACTCTTATTTTACCTGCAGCTGATGCTGCTGATAACATAAGTAAGTCTAGGGTATCAGCTGATGCTGCTACATGTCTTGCTGTAGCTGTTGCTGCTGAGTATCCTACTTCTTTTGCATCACCATCAACATAGATGTCAACGTCACCACCAGTTATTCCTAAGTCTACTGTTACTGAGTTTGATAATTGAGTAAGTATCTCAATACCTGCTTCCATAACGATAGTTTCAGCTGGAATATCAATAGCTTGAAGCACATCATTTGTTGCTGAACCAGAATCGCCATTTAATTGTGCGATGTCGATTGTGTTTTCTACCATGTACGGTGTTCTACCATTAGACGGATGTCCAGTAGTTCCACCAGCACCTGTTACATTATAAGTTGCCATAGTTCTTTATCTCCTTCTAATTTAATTAACCGATTGTTATAACACCTGAGTATACTGCTTCAGTTCTTAGAATTTTTCTTCCAAAAACGTGCAGACCTCTAACGATGTCTGAAAATGAATCAGGGTCTCTGATAAGTTCTGTTTTCGCAATATGATTTGCAGTCGCTACTCCTGACTGGTGACCATAAAGGAAAGCATATTCATTAGAACCTGCTGATCCAAAAGTTTTATTTGCCGCTGATCCGCTTGATACAGCTATTGCATTAGTAGAGTACATTCTAAAACCAAATAAAGGTCTGTCTGTAATCATACCATTTCTCATAGCTGAAGCTGAACCATCGTTCATTACAGATTGATCCATAATTTTCGCACCTGCTTTTCTAATTTGTTGATAGAAAGCTGGTGGAGCTACGAACCATCTGTTTTCTTCTGGTACATCTGAACCGTCAAGAACTGTTTTAGCTGCTGACATAACATCTACCAAAGTATCTGCTGCTGCATCACCATCAATTGGTGAACCGTCAGTTCCTGTATTAGCTGCTGATGTAGACGCACCGTCATAAATCGCTTTTAATACATTGTAGTCGTAGTTCTTTTTAAGTGCATAAGCACCTGAAGAAGTTGCAAGAGCTTCAAAGTTTACATGTGATTGTCTTTCTTCGATGTCATCTACTTTAAACGCAAAATACGAACCTTGGTCGACTGTCAATTGAATTTGATCGTCTGCAAGTGTTTCTGTGTTTACTGTTTGACCTCTAGCGTAGTCATTCACTGTAATTGAAGGCTCTTTGATTATGTTTACTGTGTCGCCAAAATTTTCAATTTCTCCAGCGTAATCAGTATTTGTAATATCTTCTACAACTGATGCTCTTCTGAAAAACTTTTGAACCTTCTGACTATAAATTGCTGGAGCCCAATTACCTGAAGGTAAATTTGGTATCCAGACTGCTTTTCCCATTGTTGCCATAATGATTGCCTATTGTTTATAGTTGTTATTTTAAGGTTGAACTCTACCTTCTCTAATAGCTTCATCAATTTCGGCTTCGTACTTTGCAAACGTTCTTGGGTTCATCTTAGCAATTTCAGAGTTAGACCAGATTTTCTTTGTAGGAATTTCTGTCTCTGTAGCTTTAGTAGTTTTAGTCACAGCTTTAGCTGCTTCTTTTTAATAGATGTTTCCTGTTTTTAGTTAATTTACTAGTACCATTGTCCATTTTATAAAGGTCAATTGCTCTTCCAGCTAGTTGTGCATTAGATGTATTTTCATACAACCAACTTTGAATAACTGGATCTTGTTTACTAGCCCATTGATGAAATTCATCTTTTTGACGAATCTCACTAAAGTCAGGATGCATCTTTAACAATTCTACTTCAGCTTTTTCTTTGCTTATCTGTTCCTGTTGAGCTTGTAGATTTTGGTATTTCTCCTCAATCTCTTTGCTCTAGTATCAGCTTTTGTCATAGCTATGGTTTCAACCATATCATAAACATCAGGATACTCTTTTCTCCAAGCCTCAAGTTCATCTTTAGACTTAGGTGGAACAAACTCTTTAGTAGATGTTTCCAATTGCGTTCTTAAAGTTCTAACCTCATCTTTGTGCTTTGATAAAGTAGAATCATAGTGTTTCTTCAAATCGTCATAACGTTTTTAAAACACGATCTTCTGCATTTTCAGGGCGTTCAGTTGAAGGAGTAGCTTCGCCATCGGAGCTTGCAATTTCTTCAGATGTTTCTGTGTCCTCTTGAACGGTTGCTGTTTCTGCTTTCTCTAAATGATATTTACCTAATTCACCTTTTGCGAATGCTTCAGTTTCTGCATCATCAGCGTCATCTCTTTGCTTTTGATACATAGCTTTGCCTTCAGGCTTTTAAAAAGTTTATCATCTTTTTAACTTCTGTTTCATTTGAAACTTCAGTTAATTTTTTCTTCTTCCATTATTTTTCCTCTTAGGTTGAGTGCCTTATGGATAAGGGTAGCTCACTTCCATAATTTGTGGGCTGAATTTATACTAGATCTTGATCTATTGCATCTGTCTCAGTAGTATTAGGCTCTGGAGCCATCATACTATTTGGGTTAGATGCCTGCATATTTTCAGGTGGCACATTTGTATTATCTGATTGTGACTCAGACAATTCTGTAACGAATCCTTGTACGGATTCCTGCTCGCTAGAACTTGGATATTTTCTAACTGCAAAATTCTTTACTACTGATACTGGTAATACAACATTTTCTTCTGTACTTGTAAATTGATCTATTACTGACTAGCATCAGGTGCTATTTTTAATATAGTTGCTAAACTTGGAGCTAATACCATATCTAATTGTACTTTTCTTCATCAGACAAAGCATTTAATTTTTCTATAACAGCAGGATCTTTAGGTTCTGGTTTTTGTACCATAGCTGCTGGTGCTGTTTTTCTTTGGTTGAGCTGGTGCTTTCATTGCTGACATATCAGGTGCTTCTGGTGTTTTAGCAGGACTATCCATTAAACCTGTTGTTGTTACTTTACCATCTGGTCCTATTGCCATTATGCTCTTCTCCAATGTGTTAAATTATATTTACTAATTTGTTTATCACTTACAAAGTTACCTAATGCCCAACATACGGGTTCACCTATACCTGCATATATTCTACCTAGTAAATCAAACTTACCTTCGTTTAATCTCCATGCAATATCATTTGCTCTGTGTTGTGCAATGTGTTTCCATATCTTTCTGTATCTAGGATATTTCTGCATATGTTTTACAGTTGGTTCTGCCCAAAGTAAATAACCTTTAACGTGTGTTTAGATAATGTTTTAAATGTAAATTTTGTATCTCTTATCCAATCTCTAGTAGATAATTCTCCTGTTCTGTGTAGATCTGTACAAATAACTCTTCCACTATCTGATCCACCTCCACCTCCACCAGTTGCACCACCTGCAGGACCTTGAGTAGCTTTTGTTTTGCTGCTTTATATTTTGATTGTTGATCTTTCATTTTTCTGTATCATCTTAAAATTTCACCAGCTTTATAACCTTTTTTTCAATTGTTTTTCTCTAGTTGCAATCTTTTATTACCAGCTCTTTCTAAATTACCAAAATCTGAAGTTCTATTCATACCTGCATATAAATCTGTTGCAGGATTACCAGCTATTCTTTGACCATCACCTACCACCTTAACATTAAAATATCCTTTTATTTTTTGTAGCTGTTGTTTCTTCTGGCATTACCTTTTACAGCACCTAATACATTAGCTGCTTCATTAAAATTTTTTTTTGTATTAAACTACTATCTTTAATACACTTTTAAACTGTAGCTTTGATTTTACTTTTGTAGACCTGTAGCTCTAGCTGCAAAAGTTTCTTGCTGTTGCTGTGGAGTAGATAACATTCCAGGTTTTTCTTCTTGTACTTGAGATGGTAATCTTGCACCACCTGCTGCACTTGAAGATATAAATGGATCTGATGCTTTATCACCTTGTAAACTTGCACTACCTGCTGCACCTGAAGCTAAAAATTTACCATCAGTTTTACCTGTATCAATTTTAGTCATAGCATCACCAGCATCTCTAACTGAAACATCTTTTACTTCTGGAGTCTTAAGCATAACACCACTATAATCTTGACCACCACCTTCTCCACCACCAGTATTTTGTGCACCTAATTTTTAAATGGATCTGCTACTTCAATTTTTCTTCTTCTTTTTTAGGAGTAGTAGTTGTAGTATCACTAGTTTTAAGATCAGGTAAATTTAATTTATTTACTTGAGCAAAACCTACTGACTTTAATTTGTAATTACCATTAGCATCTTGTTCTAATTCGTAAGTACCACCTCCAACTCTTGATGTATCAAATGTTTGTGCCATATTATTCTTCTTTGTTGTGTCTAATTGTTTCCTTTAGGCTGAGTATCTTGCGTAGTAAAACCAGCTTCCCCTGGCATCGGTACATTGCCTGTTCCGATGTTGCCACCTCCATTTCCTGTTGGATCTGTTGGCGAAGCTCCAGGAGGTACTCCTCCCATATTTTCCATTGGACCTGGTTGTCCACTATTGCCTGTATTCGTTTGATTTCCATTTGCCATCCCCATTATGTGTGCGTATATAGCTGCTTTCTCTGGATCATTAATCAATTGATCTGGATCAATGTCTAGTGACTTAGCAACTTCTTTTAAACATGTATGCCATTTAACAAACGGTGCTAACGATGGGTTAGATGCTGTTTGCATAAATGTCATTAGTCTTTGTGATCTTACTTCTTTCTGCATCAAAGAAGATGTTCCTTGTGCTTTAATATCTAGATCACCTTGTATCTCAGGTCTTTCACTATTAAATTGCATGTTCCAATGAAACAATGAATTACCTAGGGGCTTTAATAAATAGTCATCAATATTTTTAATAACTGTTTTAATACTTAATGCTGCAGCTCCCATCAACATAGACATACCTGCTGCAGTTCTAGTTGTAGACTGAACACCAGTTGTACCATGTGAGTATGATGGAATACCAGTTCCTTCATCTGCTAGTTGTCTGAATCTATCAAACATCATTAAATTTTCATTAGCTGTATTTGGAAACTTAACACCATGAATAGCTTGTCCTGGCTGTCCACTTTGTCTTCTAAATATTTTACCAGGAAATACTTTCATATCTTGACCTGGTACTAACATTGTTTCATCAACATCAAATACTAAGTTACCTGCTAATGCTAAATTATCAATTGCCATTCTTGCATGACCATTCATAACTTGTTGTGAATCTTGCATATTCTCTGGTATACCTACACCAAAGAATTGATATGGATTTAACTCATATGGACAAACCATATAAGGTATTCTTTTTGGTGAGAAAGGATTTTCTACTACTCTTAAAACCTTACCACCACATATCCAAACATTAACAGATATAACATCTAATTCATCATCATATTCAAAATCTAATTGATCTGCTAACTGTCTAGTAATTGTACCCCAATATTCTAATACTTCAAATCTATTTTTATATAGTGAAGCTACATTCTCTCTATCGTACAAAGAAGATTCATATCCTCTTGTTTGATAATTAGGTCCCATCTCTAAACATTCTCTAATTTTTTCTGAATTAAAGAAAGGTTTCTTTGCAAGTTCTGCGAACTGCTCTGTATTAAATGAATGTCTTTGAATTACATACTCAGCATCATTCATACTTGTTGAATTAGGATCTGGGTAAAAATCCCAACATGATACTGCTTCAATACCTGGTACGTCTTTACCAATCTCCATCATTGCTGATGTTCCAGTTTCCTCATCTCTAGAAAACTTGTATTGTGTTTTTACATTTGTAAATGGACCTTTTAAAATTCCTGTCCCAAGTAAAGCCATTTCAAAGAACACATGTCTCATAACAGAGATAGCATCAGTTTCTTCTAACTGATCATGTATTACTTTTTGCATCTTAGCTGCTGCCATTGCAGCTGGCTCTATTTGTGGTTGAGTCTTTAGATCAGGAGCATCTCCTTCTTCAAAACCTAAGTTCTCATATTGTTGTGCTAGATCTTTCATTAAAGATTCTGCTGTAGCACCAGCTGGTATTCCACCACCATCACCTGGAAAACCATATGGGCTTTCTTGTTTTGGTTCTTGTGTATCTTGTTCTTTTTATTTGGATTTAAGTATGCATATTCTGATGCACCTTCTGGCATTGATGTAGGTGTTACACCAATTGGAAACTTACCACTAGAAAATAATACTTCTATAATTTGACCAAATGCAGCAAGTACTTTAGTCTTTGTTACTTTAACAAATACTTTAGATTTTCACTATCACGAAAAGCCATTTCTGGACCATATAGTCCTCTGTAGTTTCTATAAGCTTGTAACCATCTTTTCTCATCTTGAAGTCTTGATGTTTCTGCTTGTTGGAACTTCTCTTACGTATCCGACAAACGGATCGTAATTATCCTTTTCGTTATTATCCATCTATTCCTTGAATTGTCCTGTTGGCTGTATTTCTTTTTCTTTAGCTGCTTTTTTTAATTGCTTTAACTCTTTTGAGTTAATGTAGGATTATTACTTATCATTCTAGCAGTATCTAAATCTACTGAAGAGTATCCTCTCATTTTAGAAGCATCAATATCTTTACCAGATATATCAGCTCTAGCACCAACTAAAGAATCTTTATCTGCTTTATACTTATCGAACATATTAAACTTAGGATGTTCGTTAGCATACTTCTTATCAGTTAGTGCCATGACTAGTAGTCTCTTTCTTCAGCCATTCTAAAGATTGATGGGTCAACTTTTGATTTAGCACCTGGCTTATCATTGCCGTCTCCAGCAGTTGAACCATGAGTAACTTTTGAGTTAGGGTCTATAGCTAATTTTTCATTTTTAACTTTAGCCACATCTGCAGAAAGTTCACCATGTTTGTATCTTGTATTTATGTCCATGTTATTCTCCTTAATATTTTTAGATTTTATTTTTAGTATAGTTTTGAATTTAGAGCTATTATTTTAAGTTTTTGTAAGTATTTAGATTTTTATGGTTTAACAATTTCTTATCATATATAATTTTTATAGATGTATTTATTTTTATATCAGACATTAATAATCCTTTTCATCAGCCAACTTATTAAAGTTAGCATCTAATTGACTTCTGAATTTTTGGCTCATAGTAGTCAAACTTACCATCCTGAGTTTCCATAGCACGTTCTTCTTTACCATAAGTAATTTTTAAATTACCTGGTTGTTGATTCGGTTGCTTTCCATCAGGAGCTGAACTTAGATCACCTTGCGTAACTTTAGCTTTGGGGTCAAATTTAGTTTCCATATTGTTCCTATGTTTTTATTTTTTTTTTTATTTGTAAAACGTTTGTTGTTGGGAGGGCAGTATAACCACCACCTGTTTTTACTTTACCATTATCTTCAAATATAAAATCTGACATGATAATAGTTTTCTTATCGTCTTGAAATACTAAATATCCTAGACTACAACATATTGCTGTGCTAGCATTTTTAATCTCTGGAATCTCAGCCCAGCCTGCATCTCCAACGATATCTTCCCATATCACTTGTACTAAGTCATAAGGAAAATTCTTTTTATCTATAGTAGGTAACTTTACTTTCTTCATCTATCCTCTCTGTTAATATCCAAATATTTTATCTGAGGGGACAAAATTAGTTGTTCTATTACTATTACCAAATGCTTTGTTTGCATAACTTGTATGCATTGGTCTACTCATACATCCGTATCTTAATGCATCATATGCGTGATCTTCTACGTGTGTATTAATATCTTCTGGATTACTATCATCTAATGGTAGTGTAGGAAATGTTCTTAACAAATTTCTACAATTAGAAAATATACGAATACCTGGTTCTTTGTCTTCAACCTTTAATCGTTTGTGGATTTCTAACTTTCCACTAATTCTACTTCTTGGAGTTCTATCAGAAGGTCTCCAACGGCATCCAGCTTGAATCATTGTCTCTGCAATGCTTGGACCCACATCACCTCTTCTTGCCCATGTACTAGCGTCTAAGACCCCGTAACGTATATATTCTCCGTGCTCTAGGTCTATGACTTTTCTTGCGAATACATCTGCTGTAATCTTTTGAGTATACAGTTCTCTATAAACCCATAAATTATTATCATAGTCAATAGCAAACCATAAACAACAAGCAGGAGAAGAATAACCCCAGTCAGCAGCACGAAATCTCTGCCAGCCTTTAGGTATGTCAAAAGGTTCGACAACATGTACATCTCTGTCAAATTCTGAGAATGCTGCATTAGAAAATGCATCCCAGTCTCCATTTAAAAATTGTTTTCTCTGTACTTCTGGTAGTGATGATAACATTGCATAGTAATCATCAGTCTGCATAAGGTACGGATTATCTTGTAACTTAGCTGGTATAAATCTTCTTGTTATATATTTTATACCTGTGGGTGTAGAAATCTCTATGTTAAAAGCTGTGTTTGGATCTATAGGATCTACAAACATTTCTTTAACCCATTGTGATCCAACATTACCTGGGTTACCTGTAGCCCTCATGTATACTGGTATATTCGGATCAACTGATCTAAGTGACGATCTTAGAAAATTATATATATCTGGCGAAGGATATTGTGGAAGTTCGTCTATTCCTATCCATGTGTATGATTGCCCTTGGTAACGTAAAACATCTGTCATGTTCTCTGCGTAACCGAACTCTATCTTTGCTCCTGATGGGAATCTCCACTCTTTTTCTTGCTCTCTCCATTTTGCTCCTGGATATGCTCTTGAGTATAATCTTTGAGAATGATTAATCAAATCTCTTAACTCAGGCATTGTTCTTCGAAGTAATAGACATCTATGATTTTCTTTATGACAGTATCGTAGAGGATCTATTAACATGGCATATGATTTACCACCACCTCTTGCTCCACCGTAAAATACTTCTCGTTCTGATGCTGCTAGGAATTGTGTCTGTGGACCTGAATTAGGTTTAAAGATTATATTCTGTGCAGATAGATGTTCCTGTATATTTTCTGGAACTTCGTCTATTACGTCTTGGGTTATAAGTTGCTGTTCTTTGCCATCTAATACTTTGTCAATGGTTAACAATTTATCCTTGACATTTTTGGCATGAGCTTTGGCTGAACGTAGAGATTGTTCTGCCTTTGCAACTTTTTTACGTGTTCTTGCTATTGCTTGTTTAGCTGACTGCCTGGCTTTGGTTTTTACTTTCTTCTTTGGCTTTGGCAGCGGTATCTCTGGTAACTCTTTTTCTAAGTCCGACATATGATATGTATCTTTTTGTTTTTGCTGATAACCAAATAGCAACCTCTCGGTATGAACATGTTTTTAAAAATTTTTTTGCTTCTTCTAAAGCTTCTAATTCAGATTCTATTGGTTCAATATAATCTGTGTCTTCTGCTAGTTTGTATCCAAATGGAATAGTTCTAGCTTTTCTTTTAATCACTTTTAAGGTCTGTACTTTTCATCCATTATGTTATAAAATGATCTGCCTTAATTTTTACAAATTTACTAGCTGCTTTAGAACTTCTCGTATTTTTAGCCTTTTTAGTTTTATCAGAAGCAACTTTACTAATATCTTTACCACCTTTTGATGAATAGCTATTAGAATAATTTTTGTATTTGATTCTTTTATTGACATAGTTAATCCTGTACTGGTGTTACTATTGATTCTTCCACTTCGTCTTTTGCTGGTAATATAAACATACCATGTTTTAAATTCATATTAACATCTAATTGATCTTTCTTTACAATACCAATACGATCTAATATTTGTTTTGCTGCTTCCATTCTGATACTAGCATGAGGTGTTGTTCCATCCTCTTCTAGCATGTTTACCATTTTAGTTGCAGCCTTTGCAGAATGTATGGCTAAATAGTTTTCTGCTCGTTTAACAATCTCGTCTTTAAGATTACGTAGAACTTTAGGATATGAATGTTCTGAGTAACCTGCAAGCTCACCTGCTCGCTTTGGGTTTCCTTGTGCTTCTCCGAATAAAGCGTCTAGAAACTTCTCCTGAGTATCGGTTAAGCTTTTCTCTTGAGTCTTTAGAATAGTAGAATCCATTGTTTGCGTTTATTAAGCTCCATGATTTCCTTAAAAGGAAGATCCAGAGCTTTTTGGTTAACATTGTTTTTACTTTGCTGCTAATTTTGCTAATAAGTTTTTAAGTTTTTAGCTTTTTGTCCAGTAGTTTTCACTACTCATAGATTCTTTTTCACCAATTCTAGTCTTCATTTTATCTCTGTTATCTGCAGCACCTTTAGTAGTAAAATATGATTTTCCTTCATATGAAAATCTATCTTTACCTGCTTTTTAGCAGCATCGAAAGCTTCCTTGAAAGATCTAGCCTTTCCTGGTTTAACTTTAGCTTCATCTCTAGCTTTTGCAGTATTAAACATACTTTCTGCAGCATACATTTTTTTAGTTGCAGCTGTATTAGCTTTTCAGAAGCTATACTAGCTTTTGCAGCTCTAGCTTCTTTAGATGCAGCTTCTATAAATTTTTAAGAATGATCCTTTTTGGACCTTCATTGCTTTTATTTCTTGCTTTATAAGCAGCTTTTCTTTGAGTCTTAATCTCTGGTAGTACTTCATCTTTTTATTTTTATTCTTGCCATAATATTATATCCTTAAATTGTTAAACTTTATGGGAATCCTAGGTGTTCCCGATAAATTGGTACAGTTTAGTGATGACCCGTTGTGCATGAGTGCATGCGATTGTGTTTGTGTCCGTTTAAAGTGTACCTGATTCTAGTATACACACGAATATCACTTTTGTCAAGTATTAATTTAAGATTATTTGTAAACTGCGACACTTTTGTAACATATCAGCATTGACAAAAGTAAAAAGGAGGTGTATAATAGTATTGAAGATACTACGGGGGGGTTTTATATATAATATATACCTATTTATACATACCCCCTAGGGAACACCCTAGCATATTGCCAAGAGATTTACAGAATATTGAGTGCATAAATGTAGCCACTAGGTGGTTTACAGGGAAACTGGGTATTTTAGCATAATCGTGTATATCTATAGTGGGCACGGGGGTGGTCGTGGCATACCCCTAGTGTAAATCAAGTGTTATCGCAAAAATAAAAAAGTTTCCCCCCAGAATATAGTCAAGGGTACACCCTAGTTTAATTGTGGTTTCGTTTGGTGTGAGTTTGGGGTCAAGTTGAATTTTTGAGGTTAAACACCCAAGCAGACGCCG
>UEXL01000330.1_pt1 | contig 15481 bp, 22 predicted proteins | sample 1796671 | NCBI WGS metagenome assembly UEXL01 (sample SAMEA4772471, study PRJEB27181) | metagenome
GATATTGCGGCGTCTGCTTGCGTTTTAACCTACTATATAGACACTCACTCTTTAGCATTCTCAAGTCCTCAAGCTAACCATTAGCCTACGTGGGGTATACCCATAGGCCCTTAGTCTAACTGTTGTACTCTATTGCGCACCTAAGTCTAACCGTTACGCTATGGTGCGCCTAAGTCTAACTGTTGTAGTCTGTGGTGCGCCTAAGTCTAACTGTTGGGGCATGGGGCTAACAGATCGGGTACGGGGGCACCTGTGGCTACTGATGATTATTGTAGTAGGCACTCCAGTACTTAAAAGTGAAAATTAGAAAACTACAGTTAATTAATAAAAAAGTAAGTGTTTACTAACTTAAGTAACCTCTTGTATACACAAGAAAAACATAAAGTTTGACTTAGTCAAAAAATAACAGTAAAAAGTACTTGACAAATACTTAAAAAGTATGCTATAATAAATAGGTATCTTAAAGAATGTTAAGGTAAATACATTATGGATAATCAAGATGATCCTCCTAAGCGTAAGCGAGGTAGACCTAAGAAAGGTGAGATAGTCAAGAAGACTAATGGCACTAGAGGTAAGGTAGGTAGACCTAAAGGTGATGCTTCAATTATCAATGAGTACAAAGCTAGAATGTTAGCTAGTCCTAAGTCTCGTAGAGTACTAGATAGTATATTTGATGCAGCACTTAATGATGACCATAAGAATCAGGCAGCAGCTTGGAAGCTAGTTATGGATCGTATGCTCCCCTTGAGTTACTTTGAGAAGATAGTGCTAGTGGTAGATCTGCGGTATCTATAACAATCTCAGGTATTGGTGGAGGGACTGTTGAAACTGATGTTACTAAAGATCCTATAGAGGGTGAATATACAGATGTTTAAGTACTTTACTAAAGACGAGTTTGTATGTAAAGCTACAGGCGAGAATGAGATAGAAGATGAATTAATCTTTGCCTAGATGAACTTAGAGAACACTGTGGTTTTCCTTTTGTAATTACAAGCGGCTATAGATCACCTGACCATCCTATTGAATTAAGTAAAAAACAACCCGGTACACATGCACAAGGCATTGCAGCCGACATAGCTGTATCCTCTGGGCTACAAAGGTACATTATAGTAAAGAATGCTATTAAGTTAGGCTTTACTGGTATTGGTGTAGCTGGGGTTTTGTGCATGTAGACATTAGAGCTACTGATACACCTGTAATGTGGACGTATAGTTAAATGTTAGTAAGCACTAACAAAGACTACAAAAAAACCTTAGCACAACAAGAAGATTTAAACTGGGACGGAGATCCTGATTTAGATGCTGAGTATGAGTGTGATGAAGAAAGATTTAGAAGAATATGTAGTTAAATACTTCTATGACTGAACTAAACATACAACTACTGGATTGGCAAAAGCAAGTCTGGTCAGATGATACTAGATTTAAGATTGTAGCTGCTGGTAGACGTACAGGTAAGTCCAGACTAGCAGCATGGATGTTGATAGTCAATGCTCTACAGGCAGACAAAGGCCATGTGTTCTATGTAGCTCCAACACAGGGACAGGCCAGAGACATCATGTGGCAAACACTATTGGAGCTGGCGCACCCTATAGTATCTTCCAGTCACATTAACAACCTACAGATTAAACTGGTCAACGGGGCAACCATTAGCCTCAAAGGTGCCGATAGACCAGAGACTATGCGTGGTGTATCACTAAAGTTCCTAGTGATGGACGAATACGCTGACATGAAGCCAGAGGTCTTTGAGCAGATCCTTAGACCTGCATTAGCTGACCAAAAGGTGGTGCATTGTTCATTGGTACACCTATGGGACGTAATCACTTTACGACCTGTATAAGTACGCAGAGCTAGATGACGATGAATCGTATACAGCATGGCACTTTACAAGCTACGACAATGAGTTATTAGACCCAGATGAAATTGACCTAGCTAAAAAGTCTATGTCCTCCTATGCCTTTAGACAAGAGTTTATGGCATCCTTTGAAGCTAGAGGCTCAGAGATGTTTAAAGAGGACTGGGTTCAATTTGGTGAAACACCAGAGATAGGTGACTACTACATAAGCATTGACTTAGCTGGCTTTGAGGACGTAAGTAAAAAGAACTAAGAATTCTAAGCTGGATGAATCAGCCATTGCTATTGTAAAAGTAAATGAAAATGGTTGGCACTTAGAAAACATCATACATGGTAGATGGGACTTAGCGGAGACAGCTAGGAAAATCTTTGAAGTTGTTAGAGACTACAGGCCCATTAGTGTAGGAATTGAGCGTGGCATCTCCAAACAAGCTGTAATGTCACCTTTGATGGACTTGATGAAGCAGCGTGGTAGATTCTTTGTTGTAGAGGAGCTAACCCACGGCAACCGTAAAAGACAGACAGAATTATGTGGGCCTTACAAGGCAGGTTTGAGAACGGTCAGATTACTTTAGGCAAAGGTGAATGGAACAGTAGATTCTTAGACCAGTTGTTTCAGTTCCCAGATGTATTAACACGATGACCTTGTGGATGCCTTTGCTTATACAGACCAATTAGCTAAAGTAGCTTATTCATATGACTTTGAGATTGATGATCTTGAGGTCTTAGACGCAGTAACAGGATATTAACATGGCAAAGTCAAGAGTCAATGAAGCCGGTAATTACACCAAGCCCACTATGCGTAAGAACCTATTTAATAAAATCAAAGCAGGTACAAAAGGTGGAAAAGCTGGACAATGGTCAGCGAGAAAAGCCCAGATGCTTGCAAAAGAATACAAAGCTAAGGGTGGAGGATACAAATAATGAAAGGTGTAGCCCATTATACGAAAGAAGGAAAGGAATGGAAAGGCAGCACTCACAAGATGCCAAACGGACAATTGCATACGCATAAGTCTCATGGCAAGACCAGCCAACGCCTCTATCATTTTAAAGAACTAAGCAAGACTGCACAAAAGAGAGCTAAGTAATGGCTTTAGCTAAATCACAAAAGTCCTTAAAAAACTGGACTAAGCAGAAGTGGCGTACAAAGTCAGGGAAGCCTAGCACTCAAGGCTCTAAAGCCACTGGGGAACGCTACTTACCAGAGAAAGCAATTAAGTCTTTATCAGCTAAAGAGTACGCAGCCACCACCAAAAAGAAAAGAAAAGACACCAAGGCTGGTAAACAACACTCAGCACAGCCTAAAAAGATAGCAAAGAAAACTAAACGCTCACGTTCAAGGTAAAAATTATGAATTATGGCGATAACGACGTACTTTCAAGTGACGATCACCTAGAAAGCTGGGTAATATCTAAGTGTGACTCATGGAGAGATCACTATGAGTCTAATTATGCAGAAAGATATGAGGAATTTTATCGTTTGTGGCGTGGAATCTGGGCAGCAGAGGACATGGAGCGCAAAAGTGAGCGTTCACGTATTATTTCACCTGCATTACAACAGGCTGTAGAGTCCAGTGTAGCAGAAATTGAGGAAGCAACCTTCGGTCGTGGTAAGTATTTTGATATTACCGACGATCTTGGGACGCTGAAGCACAGGATGTCGTTTATTTGCGACAAAAGCTACATGAAGACTTTGAGAAAACTCAAATACGCAAGCAAGTAGGTGAATGTCTTATAAATAGTGCTGTATTTGGTACTGGCATAGCTGAAATAGTATTAGAGGAAGTCAAAGAAATGGCTCCTGCTGCACAGCCTATTATGGACGGACAGCTACAGGCAGTAGGTGTTAACGTCACAGACCGTACAGTAGTTAAGCTACGCCCTGTACTACCTCAGAATTTTTTAATTGATCCTGTAGCAACTACCATTGAAGACGCTGTAGGGTCGCTGTAGACGAGTTTGTACCACGACACAAAGTACAACAACTACAGGAAGAAGGTGTCTACAGGACGTGTACGTAGGTCAGGCGGCTAGTGACTATGACTTAGAGCCAGATCAAGACTTAACAAGCTACGACGAAGACAAGGTACGCCTAACTAAGTACTACGGTCTTGTACCTCGTTATTTGCTAGAGATTGGTGAGAAGGAGGCAATGCTTGAAGACGATGAAGACATTGCTGATATTGAAGTAGAGGAGCCAGAGAACGATGAACAAGATGCAAGCTACTACGTGGAAGCTATTGTGGTTATCGCTAATGGAGGCATCCTACTAAAAGCAGAAGCTAACCCGTACATGATGCAGGATCGTCCTGTAATAGCATTTCCTTGGGACGTAGTTCCCGGCAGGTTCTGGGGCCGTGGTGTATGTGAGAAAGGTTACAACAGCCAAAAGGCACTTGACACAGAGCTACGGGCGCGTATTGATGCCTTAGCCTTAACTGTTCATCCAATGATGGCTATGGACGCTACAAGGCTTCCTAGAGGCTCTAGGCCAGAGGTACGCCCCGGCAAGATCTTGTTAACTAATGGCGACCCTAAGTCTGTCATTAACCCATTCAACTTTGGCCAAGTAAATCAAATTACCTTTGCTCAAGCAGCAGAGCTACAGAAGATGGTTCAGATGTCTACAGGTGCTATTGACTCTGCTGGTATTCCCGGCAGCATTAATGGTGACGCTACGGCTGCTGGTATCAGTATGTCCCTTGGTGCAATTATTAAGCGTCACAAGCGTACCTTGATTAACTTCCAGCAATCCTTCCTAATTCCTTTTGTTAAGATGGCTGCTTGTCGTTACATGCAGTTTGATCCAGAGAACTACCCTGTCAAGGACTACAAGTTTAACACTACATCTACTCTAGGCATCATTGCCCGTGAGTACGAAGTAACACAGCTTGTACAGTTACTACAGACAATGTCTCAAGAGTCTCCACTGTACAACACGTTGATTCAGTCAATTATTGACAACATGAACCTGTCTAACCGTGAAGAACTAATGGCTAAGTTAGCTCAGGCAGAGCAAGCATCACAGCCCACACCTGAACAGCAGCAGATGCAACAAGCGGCTGCACAGGCACAGATGGCCTTCCAGCAGTCACAGACAGCAGCACTTAACGGTCAGGCACAGAGTCTGAAGCTAGAGCGCAGAAGATTGCTGTAGAGACACAGCTTGCACCACAGGAGCTACAGATTGACCAGATTAAGGCAGTCACAGCTAACTTAAAGGCAGGCGATCAAGAGGACAAGGAGTTTGAGCGTCGTATGAAGATTGCTCAGACATTCTTGAAAGAGAAAGAGATTGACCTAAAGAATCAACCTCGGCAACAAGCACCGCAACCAGTGCAACCCATGCAACCCCTTCAATTACAACCAAGCAGCACAGCTGCGTCACCGCAAAACGGTTAAGGATAACTTGATGGTCGTAACACGTACAGAACTAACTCAAATAGTAGATCAAGTCAATAAAAGTTTGCTGAACTAGAAGCTAAAATTAAAGAGTTAGAGGCACAGAATGTTAAGAAACTACCGAACAAGAAGGCGGCGTAATGCCTAGCCCACGTAAAGGTAAAGCTAAAGTAAAAGTAACGTCTAGCGGTAAGAAAGTATCTTACGGGCAGGCAGGCCCAGCTAAAGGTGGTGGGTCTAGGGTAAAACCGGGAACTAGCAAAGGCGACAGCTATTGTGCTAGGTCACTAGGTATCAAGAAACGTCTTCCTAAAAAGAAGCAGAATGACCCTAATACACCTAATAACTTATCACGCAAGCGTTGGAAATGTTCCGGCGCAAAATCAAGGAGAAAGTAATATGCCCGGTTATGGAATGAACTACGGTAAAAAAGCGACTAGTGGAAAGAAAAAAAAGAAGCCAATGAGGGCTAATACTACAGGCTCTCGTAAAATGAAGACCCGTAAGAGCTACTAAAAATTATGATTATTGAGTCTGTTGCAGCAGCCAGTGCTATCCTAAGTTCCATAAATGGTTTAATCCAGAAGGCTAATGAAACTGGGTCTGGTGTGCAACAGCTTATGGGAACTATCTCTGATTTTGGAGAAGCTCTAAATAACTTTGAACTTGAAAGAAAGGCAAGTACCTTTAAACCTCTTAGTCAAAGTGAAATTTTAAAGCTCACCATGATTAAGAAAAGCTATGAAAGGCATTGGAAATCTGTATCTGATCTTCTTGCTATGGTAGATCCAGAAATGTTAGATAGCTTTAGGAAAGCAAAAATTGAGCAGGAGCATGCTCGTAAAAAACATTTACTGATGCTAGCTAAGAAGCAGAAAGAAAGAGATAAGCTAATGCAACAAATAGCTATAGGTAGTCTTGTATTCATAATAGGAGCCGCTATTGCAATAGGTGCATTATCTATAGTAATACAAACATTTAGTTAAAAACGCTTGACAAATACAAAAAAGTATGATATAATATATAGGTACTTTACGTACATTCAGTATTCTTTAACAAAGGTAAAATACTATGACTCAAGAGTTAGAAACATACTTCAACAATTACTTTGCTATGTTTAGATCAGAAGGCTGGAAACAGCTAATCTCTGACCTACAAAGTAATGTTGGACAGATCAACTCAGTAGAAATGACTACGGATAACGATAACTTGAACTTCCGTAAGGGTCAGTTAGCTATCCTAGCAACTATACTGAATCTTGAAACACAGATTGATAACGCTCATGCAGAAGCAGAATCAGGTGAAGACACTGAGGAAGCTCTAGATGAGCTGTTTGATTTTAGATGTCCTTGCGGTCAACTGTTTGAAGATTTAGTAAAGTCTGATGTCACAACTTCTAGGTGCAGTTGTGGCTTGGACGCTAAACGTGTTATCTCGCCAGTGAGATCTAATCTGGAAGGCATTAGTGGAGACTTCCCTGATGCACATGATAAGTGGGTTAAAGAGAGAGCAACACATGGCATACGAACGAAGGCAAACCTCCTAGAGAACCTTCATACTAAACATCTCCACAATACTAAGGTACGGAGTTAATAATGGCTAAGATTATTGAACCTGAGCGTCAACAGGATAACCAAGAAGAAAATAACGAACAACAACTAGAGATGTTTGCTGAGGAACAACAGGAGACTCCTGAACCACAGGAACCTGAGATACCTGACAAGTACAGAGGCAAGTCTGCTGAAGAACTTGTACAGATGCACCAAGAAGCTGAGAAGCTATTGGGCCGACAAAGTTCTGAAGTAGGTGAGCTACGTAAGGTTGTTGATACGTATATCCAGACACAACTCACGCAAGATACACAAGAAGCACCCCAACAAGTCGAAGAAGTAGATTGGTTTACAGACCCTGATAAGGCTGTAGATAGGGCTATTCAGAACCATCCTAAGATTAAGGAAGCTGAAGCACTCACACAGCAGTATCGTGCAAGTACTGCACTATCAGAGCTACAACGTAAGCACCCTGATATGCAGAACATTTTGCAGGATACTAACTTTGCTGAGTGGATTAAAGCATCCAATGTTAGGACTAAGCTGTTTGTAGCAGCAGACCAGCAGTACGATCACGAAGCCGCTGATGAGCTATTTAGCTTATGGAAAGAGCGTCAGAACATTGTACAGCAGACTGCCGCTGTAGAGGAGCAATCCCGTAAGCAAGCAGTTAAGGCAGCATCCACAGGCAATGCCCGTGGTAGTAATGAATCAGCACCTAAGAAGATCTATAGACGCGCAGACATTATTAACCTTATGAGAACCGACCCTGACCGCTACGCTGCTCTACAACCAGAGATTATGAAGGCGTATGCGGAGAAACGGGTCAGATAGTATATCTTAGGAGATATTTATTATGACTGATTCCACATATCCCGCAACTGGCGGGTTCGTTGACAACACTAGCGCAGCTACTTTCATTCCAGAAATTTGGAGTGATGAGATTATTGCTGCATATCAGAAGAACCTCGTCTTGGCAAACCTTGTCAAGAAGATGTCTATGGCAGGTAAGAAAGGTGACACGATTCATGTGCCTAAGCCTGTCCGTGGTGATGCACACGCTAAAGCAGAGAACACTGCTGTAACGGTACAGAACGCTACGGAAGGCGAAGTACAAATCTCTATCGACAAGCACTTTGAATACTCACGTTTGATTGAAGACATTACGGACGTACAGGCTCTTAGCTCACTGCGTCAGTTTTACACGGAAGATGCTGGCTACGCTTTGGCGAAGCAAGTTGACACCGACCTGCACAGCTTGGCTACTGGCCTTGGCTCTGCTGGTACGTCTTCTACGACTTACCTCAACAATGGCGGTACGTTCTTCGTAGACGCTACCAATGGACTGTCTACCTACACTGCTGACACTGTAACCACTGCTGATGTATTCACTGACGCTGGTTTCCGTGGCATCATTCAGAAGCTGGACGATGAAGATGTACCAATGGAAAACCGTTGCTTCGTCATTCCTCCTTCAGTACGCAACACCATCATGGGTATTGACCGTTACGTTAGCTCTGACTTCGTAAACAACGGTCAAGTCACTAATGGTCAGATTGGTCAACTGTACGGCATTGACGTATTTGTTAGCACCAACTGTCCTGTTGTTGAAGCAGCTAGTGCAAACTCTGCTTCTGCTGTAGACTCTCTGGGCGCACTGCTGTTCCAGAAGGATGCAATTGTAATGGCTGAGCAACTGGGTGTTCGCTCTCAGACTCAGTACAAGCAAGAGTTCCTTGCTAACCTGTTTACCTCAGATACTCTGTATGGCGTTGCTGTACTGCGTCCTGAGTCAGGTTTGACTTTGGTTGTTCCTAAGTAACAATCGTTTAGCTGGGGGCTGCTATGGTGGCCCCTTAGCTTTATCTTTAAGGAGTGTGCTATGTGGCTAGCATTGATTAGCCCTATATCTAATTTGGTAGGTACTTTCCTTAAAAATAAAGCTGCTGAAAAGCAAGCTGTCCATGAGTCCAAGATGCGTAAGATTAATGCTGACGCAGACTGGGAAACTCAACAAGCCACTGCATCACAGTCCTCATGGAAGGACGAGTGGTTTGCAGTTATTTTGAGTTTACCTTTAATTGGAGCCTTCATCCCTAGTATGGTTCCCTATGTACAAGCAGGGTTTTCCGTATTGTCTACTATGCCTGACTACTACAAAGCATTCTTAGGTGGCGCTATAGCTGCCAGCTTTGGTATTAAAACCTTGTCTAACTGGGGTAAGTAATGTTTGGATTCCGCCCCGGATTATTTGACAGGTACGGCTTTAGTAGAGAGGCTTTTGAGGCTGCGGTTCCTGAAGGTGCCGTAGAAGAAGTTAGAGCTAATCTACTTGAAGAAACAGCAGAGGAGCGTGAAGATGCTCTTTCTGGGTATTTTAATGCTTTAAGAAACGCCTCTACACGGTATAGCGGATACACAGATCACGATGCCCGAAGACAGTCTGAGAGAGCATTACAAACTGACTTGTTACTTAATCTTCATCGTTCAGGGGCATACGATGCGTTTAAGCCTTTTGACTATGACTTGTCAGACCCTGATTTAGATATTGACGTAGGTGAGTTTACATTTGATAAAACTCTTGCAGACTTTAGAGGGCCAGAGGGTAACTGGCTCTACGGTGATATAACCGATGAAAACCTAAAGAATTTTCAAGAAGAACTTTTGCCTGTTATGGCTAAAGCAGTAGCCAAAGAACAGTTAACTTTGCCCAGTGGATTAACATTAGATCCTAATGTTTTTACTGATGAAGGAGTACCTTGGTCAGAGGCTCTTATAGGGGCAATTGCTAATAACCCTGAAGTTCAACAAATATATCAAAAGTACGGTGTAAGCCCGACTCGTACAGATGCAGAAGGCTCTCAGTATCTTTATGATCCTTTTTCATTTCAAGAAATAAGAACAGTAGACCTTAGTAGTGACTGGCGTGATACTGCAAGAGCTTTAGGTTTATCTTTAGTTGGTGGTGCTTTACTTGCGCCAATAGCAGGTGGCATAGCTACAGGCTTGGGAGCTAAAGGAGCAGTTAATACTGCCCTTACAGGTGCTCTAAAAAGGAGCAGGTGCATCAGCAGTAGCTGGTGGCGACCCTCTTACAGGGTTCCTTACAGGTGGCTTAAGCAGTACTATAGATCCTATTATATCTGGAGCAGACTTAGGTACTTTTGGTACTGCTGGTGCTGAAGGTCTTAGTGCTGCTGGTATTGCAGAAATAACTGGTGGCGACCCTTTAACAGCAGGATTAGTTGGTGCTGGAGTGTCTTTACTTGGAGATACAGTAGCTAAACTACGCGAGGAAGGAACTACAGTTGCTGAAGAAATAGGTGTAGAGCTTCCTGAAGATGTTGTAGATTCTATAGAAAATAAAATAGGAGAAGCAATAGATTTTACTTCTGGAGGTAAAATTTCTGAAATAGTAGATGATTTAACTCCTACGTATGAAGTATTAGATAAAATTATTGAAGATGTAGGCATAGACACGTTTAACGCTATGTCTAATTTAGATGTTTATAATTATTTACAAGAAGCTGGAGATATAACAGGTTCTAACATATTAGGTATTGACCCTTCTGCTTATCAAAGAACAGTAGGTTTTTTTCAAAGAGACCCCGGACTTAGAGCAGACTTAGTTTTAGAAGCACCAGCTACAACAGGTACTTCTTTTGCCCCTGATATATTTGGAGGTACAGAAACTACCGTTGTTCCTTTTGACCCCTCTACTTCCACAACTGTTAATGTTGATGTAAGCAATATTAGAGACCCTAGAGTTTCTTTAGCGGAAATACAATCAGGTGGAGGCGGTGGAGGCGCACCAGCTACAGACGTTACTGCTCCTGTTATGACAAGCACTTTTGAGCCTACGTCTGTTCCGTCAATGACTGTTCCTTCTATAACTCCTGTAGTGCAGCCTCCGACATTAACTTCACCGAGGTCTGTTACTAGTGCTTTGTTAACTAACACATTAGCTACACTAGCATCTACAACTACTCCTACTACAGAACCACAGCCCACAGTAGCTCCTCCAGTTACACCTGTAGCTACTACAGCACCTACAACTGAGCCTACGCCTGTAACAACTACAGAGCCTACAGACATCTTTGAGGACACTGCTGTTGATGACACTACTGCACAACTAGAGGCAGCAGAAGCTGCTAAAGATGCAGCAGAAACTGCTAGAGAGGCAGCAGAAGCACAGGCACAAGTTGACGCAGCAGCTGCAGACGCTAGATATGGGGGAAGCAGTAGCAGCGGGTGAAGCTCTTGGTGAAGCCAGATACGGTGAAGGCAGAGGCCAAGGCGCAGGGGCTGGCTTAGGTGCAGGACTAGGTATGGGTTTACTAGCTGGCATGGCAGGAACAGGAACAGGTGGAGGCGTAGGGACAGGCTTTACACCTAAAGACTTTGAAGACTATAAGTTTAGAAAAACATACGAAGCACCTGAGTTAGTGGAACGCCTAAAGACAATACAAGGTTATCAAGCTCCTGTCTCCTTAAATTTATTTAGAGGGTTTATATGAGTACCACATATTTGAACATAGTCAACGAGGTACTACGTAGGCTACGGGAAGATGAAGTGTCTAGTGTAACACAGAACACTTACAGTAAGATGGTAGGTGCTTTTGTCAATGACGCTAAACAAGTAGTAGAAGATTCACATGACTGGTCTACATTACGTACAACTATTGTAGTACCTACTGTTGAAAATACTACAGAATATAGCTTGACAAACGCTGGAGAACGTGTTAAAATATATAGTGTCATTAACGACACATCTAATTTCTTTATGCACTATGAGTCACCTAACTGGTTTAACAATGCTTATTACATATCCGGTGAAGTAACAGGTACTCCTGACTCCTATACCTTTAGTGGTATTGACAGTAACAATGATACTAAAGTAAGAGTATATCCTAAACCATCAGGTGTGTTTAGTTTACGTTTTGATTTAATTGCTAGGGAAGCTGAACTATCTGGTGATGCAGATACTACAGTTTTACCTAAGAATGCTATTGTCCACAATGCTGTAGCTTTGCTGGCTAGGGAGCGTGGTGAGACTGGTGGCACTACAGCACAGGATTACTTCTTGATTGCAGATAAGCATTTGTCTGATGCCATTGCATTGGATGCTTACAAGAACCCTGAAGAATTTATTTACACGGTTCCATAATGGCTCAGGAAAGACAAAACATATACATTGCTGCTCCGGGCTTCAAGGGTCTTAATACACAAGACGCTCCTGTTGCTCAGGATGCGTCCTTTGCGTCTATTGCAGAAAACATGGTAGTAGACAAGTACGGACGTATTGGTGCTAGGCAGGGCTTAGATAAGCTCACAAGCAGTGCTACGCCACTAGGGTCTAGTCTTGGCATTGAGACTATCTTTGAGTTTGTAGATCACAGTGGTGATATTGTAGTTTTTTCTACTGGTAACAATAAGGTGTTTACTGGTACGACTACATTAACTGATGTTACTCCCAGTAGCTACACAGTCAGTGCAAACAATTGGAAGATTATAAACTTCAATGACCATGCTTACTTCTTTCAACGTGGACAAGAGCCTCTTATCTACACTGACCACGGAGGCAGTGGAGTATTAGAGAAGTTTAGTGACCACACCCATGCTACAGGTACACCACCGCAAGCCAATGAAGCTCTAGCAGCCTTTGGTCGTGTATGGGCTGCTGATGTTACTGGTAACAAACATACGTTGTACTGGTCTGACTTATTGGCTGGTCATGCGTGGTCAGGAGGTTCTTCAGGTTCCTTAGACGTTACAACGGTGTGGCCTACAGGACACGATGAGATTGTAGCCTTAGCGGAGTTTAATGACCTTTTGGTTATCTTTGGTAAGCGTAGTATTCTATTGTACTCTGGTGCAAGCTCACCGTCCTCAATGGTACTAGCAGATGCTATTACAAACATTGGCTGTATTGCTAGAGACAGTGTACAGTCCACAGGTACAGACTTGATCTTCCTGTCTGACACAGGTGTACGTAGCTTGGGCAGGGTTATACAAGAGAAGTCTAACCCTATTGGTGACGTATCTAAGAATGTACGTGATGAGATGATGTTCACTGTCAATACACAGACTAACAACATTAAGTCTGTTTACAGTCCAGAGCATTCTTTCTATCTGTTGTTCTTACCTACAAGCTCTATTGTTTATTGCTTTGATATGCGAGGTAAACTTGAAGACGGTAGCAATCGTGTTACTACTTGGCCTAGCACTAAAATACTATGCGGTAACAGGGCAGCGGATGGTACTCTGTACTTAGGTAATATCAAAGGTATCAATAAGTACAATGGTTATTTAGATGATACTAGCTCATACACAATGCGTTACTACACTAACCCATTGTCCTTTGGTGACGCTAGTAGACTAAAGATCTTAAAAGAGATTAACTTTACAGTTATTGGTGGTCAAGGCTCACCAGTAACAGTTAACTGGGGATATGACTATACTGAAGGATACACAAAGCAAGCTGTAACTGTAGCTAACGCTAGTATCGCTGAGTACGGCATATCTGAGTACAACGTAAGCACATCGGAATACAGTGCTACAATTATTATTGACAAAGCTAAAGCTAAAGCAACTGGGTCTGGCAGAGTAGTCACTATTGGCTTAGACTGCACGATTGATGAAAGATCATTGTCCATCCCAAGAAGTAAACATTGAAGCACTTATAGGTAGATTAATCTAATGACGAACTATACGAAAACTACTGACTTTGCAGCAAAGGATGCTCTACCTTCAGGTAACTCTGCAAAGATTGTAAAAGGCTCTGAGATTGATACAGAGTTTAATAACATTGCAACTGCATCAGCAACTAAAGCAAACAAGAATGATGCTGCACTAACTGGCACTACTACTTTTGAAACTATCTCTGATGGTACTATTGCTATCACTGCATTTGTTGATGAAGACAACATGGCATCTAACAGTGCTACGTTGCTGCCTACGCAGCAGTCAGTTAAAGCCTATGTAGACTCACAGGTAACTGCACAGGACTTAGACTTCCAAGCAGACTCTGGTGGTGCTCTTAGCATTGACCTAGACTCAGAGACTCTTACGTTTACTGGTGGCACTGGTGTAGACACTAGCGGCTCTGGTAATGCTGTAACCTTTGCCATTGACTCTACTGTAGCTACCCTGACAGGCTCTCAGACGCTCTCTAACAAGACTTTGTCTGCACCTGTAGTATCGGGTAACCTGACTACTGATGGCCTCTTAGATGGACGTGACGTAGCCACAGACGGTACTAAGTTAGATGGTATAGAGGCAGGAGCTACTGCTGACCAGACTGCGGCAGAAATTAGAACACTTGTAGAAAGTGCTACAGATTCTAATGTCTTTACAGATGCTGACCACACTCTAAGCTAAATGGTATTGAAGCTAACGCTACTGCTGACCAAACTGCCGCTGAGATTAGAGCATTAGTTGAGAGTGCTACTGACTCCAATGTATTTACCGATGCTGACCATAGCAAGCTAAATGGTATAGAAGCTAGTGCAGATGTAACTGATACAGCTAATGTAACTGCTGCTGGTGCCTTGATGGACTCAGAGGTTACTAACCTAGCACAGTTAAGCCTTTGACAAGGCTGTATGCTACAGCCACTGGCACTACTGCTGACTCTAGCTTTGCGGGTTTAACTACCACTGCAAACATATCCTTTGGCGACAACGACAAGGCCATCTTCGGTGCTGGCTCAGACCTACAGATTTATCACGATGGGTCTAATAGCTATATTGGTGATTATGGTCAAGGCGACTTAAAAATTAGAAGTAACAAAATTAGAATGGAAGCCCCTGACAGTCAGAACATGATTATTGTCACTGAGGATGCAGGTGTTTCAGCATATTACAACGGCACTAAACGCCTTGAAGTCACAAACACAGGTATCGACGTAACGGGTACTGTGACTGCTGATGGTTTGACTGTTGACACAGACACCTTGCATGTAGATGCAACTAACAACCGTGTGGGTATTGGTACTAGCAGCCCAGATAGAGTGTTTCATGTAAGCCGTAGTTCTGCTGCTGTAATCTCAGGAAAGTTTGAAAGCGCGTCAACTAGCGGTTCTCAGATTGTTTTCAAAGACGCAGACACCACAACCAATGACTTACAAGTTCGCATTGGCTCAGACGCTAATGATTTAGTGCAATACGCAGGCGGTTCAGAACGCCTCCGCATCGACTCAAGCGGTCGCGTCGGTATTGGTACTAGCAGTCCAACAAGCAAGTTAGCGATAAGCGGTAGTAGTGCGTTTACTGTTGGCAATTCAGGCAAGGCTATACAAGGAATTGATATTACTGCAACAGCAGGTGGTAATAATAATTTTGGTGGGGCAATTTCTTTTGGTGCGGGTGGTACAGGTCGTGCGGCAATTGCAACAGTGCAGAACAGCACAGATAACGATAATATCGGTCTAGCATTTTTTACACATACATCAACAAGTACTGATGACTCAATAGAACGCCTCCGCATCGACTCCTCTGGCAACGTGGGTATTGGTCAAAGTAGTCCTAGTTCACAATTCTTTAACAATCTAGTTGTTGGTAATGACGATGCAGGTGATAAAGGAATCACAATTAGAAGTAACGCGTCTAATAGAGGTGTCTTAGCTTTTTCTGATACTGATTCAGCTACTGACGGTAGATACAGTGGTTTTATTTCATA
>UEXL01000424.1_pt1 | contig 15383 bp, 26 predicted proteins | sample 1796671 | NCBI WGS metagenome assembly UEXL01 (sample SAMEA4772471, study PRJEB27181) | metagenome
TCCGAGAAAGATTGAATCAGTGGAGGGAGTATATAAGAAGCCAACTCTTTATGATATATCAGGATCGGCAGATTTTTTCAATAAGGCATACAATGGAATCATTGTGTACAGATGTATTGGGCAAAAGACAAGCTACAAATCCGATGCAGTGAGAATCTATATTGAAAAGGTAAAAAGAAAAGAGAATGGGCAGCTCGGAGATTTTGAAGTTGCTCCTGATTTTCTCAATGGTGGAGTTTACAAGCCAGTGGATGCAGAGAATCGAAAGTTTGAAGTGATAAAAGATACAAACATTCCATTTTAATTTTAGTTTTATGAAAATTTTGAATTTGTACGCTTGTTTGGGAGGTAATAGGTATTTATGGGGGGATGAACACGACATAACAGCTGTTGAGTGGGATGAAGAACTTGCAAGATTATATCAAGAACGATTCAAAGACAAAGTAATTGTGGCTGATGCTCATCAATATCTCTTAGATCATTACAAAGATTTTGATTTTATATGGAGTTCCCCACCTTGTCCAAGCCATAGTAGAATAAACATAAGCCAATACACAAGAGAAAGTTGGAAACCTCGCTATCCTGATATGGCTTTATATCAAGAGGTTATTTTTAGATAATTTTTATAAGGGTAAATATGTAGTAGAAAATGTTATTCCTTATTATGATTTACTTATACAAGGCGTAAAGAGATAGGCATATATATTGGACTAATTTTAAGCTACCTAATAAATAAGCAACAGAAAAAACCCTGATTTAAGTAGAACAAAAACCTTGTAGATGCTATGAGTAAATTTCACGATTACGATTTTTAGAAAATATAAGGGTAAACAGGTGTACAGAATAGCAAAGAAACCTTGTAGATTATGAAGCAGGTAAAACCATACTTGATACAGCTATGGGTATAATGACAAAGCAAGACACAAATCAAATAGAGTTATTTTGAAAACAAAATTTACTCCATCAAATGAAATGCACGATGCAATGAGTTGGTGCTTGAAAAATGGCATCAAACAATATCTTGTGCCTAATTAAGAGAGAGTTCTGGATTGTTGATCAACAGGAAAAGAAAACAAAATCATCAAAGAAATATGAAAAGCAAAGTGAAGCAGAACAGAAGATTTGGGAAATTTATTTGTACTTTTATCAAAAATTAAACAAATGATTAGCATTACATTTTTTCCGATTTATGGTATTACAGTGGGATTGAACTATTGTGATTCAAAGCTTCAAGAGATTGAAACTCCTGAAGGTGTTGAGGAGCGTGTTATCCAGATAATGCTTTTCGTTTTGGTATCAATATAGTTTGGCAAACAAATGGTTAAAAAGGTAAATATCTCCGAAGTAAAGGAGAATCCAGAGAATCCGAGATACATCAGGGATTCAAAATTCAAAAAGCTTGTAAAATCAATCAAAGAGTTTCCAGAGATGCTCGAAAAGCGACCGATTGTTGTGGATGAAAATATGGTTGTTCTGGGTGGCAATATGCGTTTGAAAGCTTGTAAATCTGCAGGATTGTTTGAAGTTTGGATCGATAAGGCAGTTGGATGGACAGAGCAGCAAAAGAGAGAGTTTGTTGTAAAAGACAATGTTGGCTTTGGCGAATGGGATTGGGATATATTGGCAAATGATTGGGATGCTGATGATTTGGAAAATTGGGGATTGGAGCTTCCTGATATTTTTGGACCAGAGCCAGAAGCAGAGGAGGATGATTATGAAGAGCCAGATAATCTGCAGGTTGATGTTGTGTTAGGAGATTTGATTGAAATCGGAAATCATCGTTTGCTTTGTGGGGATAGTACTGATTCGGATCAGGTTGCAAAACTTATGGATGGCAAAAAAGCCGATATGGTTTTCACTGATCCTCCTTATGGTGTATCTTATGAAGGTGGTCATAACACAAAAAAACGAGATGGGATTAAAAATGATAAACTTGAAGGAGATGATTTAACAAATCTATTTAAAGATTCACTAAATAATGCAGATATATTCTCTCATGATCATTGTGCTTTTTATATATGGTATGCAAACGGAAAGCAGTAGAAACATTTTCATCATTTTCTGATTTAAATCTAAATGTAAGAGCTGTATTATGTTGGTATAAAGTAAAAGTGGATTAGGAGCATTTATGAGCCAATATATTCTAATTATGAGCCATGTATATACGCTTATAAAAAGGGAAAATCAGCTCAATGGTTTGGAGCATCAGATGAAAAAACAGTTTGGGAATTAAAAAAGGATATTAAAAACAAATTCCATCCTACTCAAAAGCCGATTGAATTACCTGCAAGAGCAATTAAAAATTCATCAAAAAAAAATCAGATAATTTATGATGCTTTTTTGGGTGGAGGATCAACAATGATTGCAGCACATCAACTTGATCGTGTATGTTATGGAATGGAGCTTGATCCAAAGTATTGTCAAGTTATAATTGACAGAATGTTAAAATTAGATGAAACAATAAAAATCAAAATCAATGGGAAGCAATATGATAGAGTATTATCTGGATTGGATGAATAAAACAGAAAATCCTAAAACAATCAAATACTGCAATGAGATGATAAATAAATTATCAGGAGCAGTGATTCATCCAGATAAATATGGGAAAAGAAAAAGATTTTCGTATCTTCATTAAATAAAACTTTTAAATCAAAATTACAAGCATCAATTGCACTTGAAAAAGTAAATCTTATGTATTTGATGTTTTAAATGGAAAGTTTAAAAATATACATGGAATTGAGAAATAGTTGATTAATCAAAAACTTTCAATTGTATATAAAATTAGAAGAAGTTTATATATAAATCTCTAAAAGTAAAGCAATCCTGTTTCAAGATAAGTTCAGGATAATCAACTCAAATGATCCCTTCAAATATCGGAGGGATTTTTTCATATCTTTGCTTTATGGCAAATAGACAAAATTCGACACTAAAAAAGGCAATGATTGAAGCTCTGGAAAAATCATTGTGCGTTGTTACAACAGCTTGTAAGCAAGTTGGCATTGATCGGCAAACGCATTACAATTGGTTAAAGAGAGATAAAAAGTATGCAGAAGCAGTTGAGAATCTTCAGGATATCACTTTAGATTTTGCAGAGAGCCAATTGCATAAGCAAATTAAAGATGGTAATACAACAGCAACAATCTTCCTTTTAAAACAAGGGGAAAGAAAAGAGGTATATTGAGAGATCAGAGCTGCAAATCGGAGGACAAGTTGAAAGCAAAGTAATTGAATGGCATCCATCCAAAAAAAGGAAAAGTAACGGAGTATTGCAACATCCAATTCTATCAGGCACTGCAATCAAAGGAAAGGATTAAGGTTTTTCAGGGAGGTACAAGATCTGGGAAAACCTATGCAATTTGTCAATACCTCATCTATCTACTTACTACAAGAGAAGATCCTTTGGTGATATCGATTGCCAGAAAAACGCTTCCTGCTTTGAAAGGATCTGTTCAAAGGGATTTTATCGGCATATTGGAAAAGCTTGGGATCTATTATCAGGGGATTCATAACAAAGCTGAAAATACATATAAATTCAAAAACCATCTTGTTGAGTTTCTTTCAGTGGATGAGCCACAGAAGATCAGAGGTCGAAAGAGAACGCATTGCTTTATGAATGAAGCCAATGAGTTGCACTTTGAAGATTTCAGGCAGATATCAATGAGAACAACAGAGGAGATCATCATTGACTTTAATCCATCAGATCCTGTGCATTGGATATACGATGAAATCATTGACAGGGGATGATTGTTATTTATCAATCACAACTTACAAGGATAATGAGTTTTTACCGAGAGATCTTGTCAATGAGATTGAAAGAATAAGGGAGAGAGATCCTGATTATTGGAGGGTGTATGGAGAAGGACAAAGAGCAATCTTTTCTGATCGGCAAATCTTCTCCAATTGGCAATACATTCCATTCAAAGAGTTCCCAGAGCTTGAGTGGCATCTTGGATGTGATTTCGGATACTCGAATGATGAAACAGCCATTGTGATGGTGGCAAAGAAAAATGATAAGCTCTACATCCATGAGCTGCTTTTCAAAAAGGGAATGACAAACAGAGATATTGCCGAGTTTCTAAAATCAGAAGGAAAGAATGATCTTTTGATGTTTTGCGATTCAGCCGAGCCAAAGTCGATTGAGGAGCTTCGGCAGATGGATTGCTTGGCAAAGGCAGCTATCAAAGGAGCAGGATCAATCAATGCAGGAATCAGCTTAATAAAGGAGTTTGATGTGATAGTATCATCCGAATCAAAGAACATCCAGAAGGAGCAGCAGAATTATTTTTGGGAGGAGATGAAAGATGGCACAATCATCAATAAACCGATTGATCGTTTCAATCACAGCATTGACGCAATCAGATACGGAGTTTATTCGAGATACAAAAATCGCAATGATTTCTTTGTCATTTAGATTTCGTACTTTTACTGAAAATTTTTGTCGATGGCATCAATACTCGAGAGATTCCGAAATCTCATTGTAAAAAATTCACAACAAACTGCAGCAGAATACAACAGGGCAATCTATCAATTTTTAGGAGAATCGATAGTTTGGAATCCTGAAAACGATGATACATATATCAGAGATGGTTACAGAAAAAATGCCACAATCTATTCACTTATCAATATAATCACAAACGCTGCAACGACAATCCCTTTCCAGATTTATGAAAGAAAGAGTGAGAATGATCTCAAGAGATATAAATCCCTTACTTCAGGATCAATTGATGCTCAATCAATCTACAAGGCAAACCTTCTAAAAAAGAATGCTCTTGTTGAATTAGAAGGCACAGAGCTTCATCGATTATTGGAGCAGCCAAATGCAGCACAATCATATTCATCTTGGATCACTGAACTGATTGCTTTTGGAAAGCTCACAGGGAATCGATATGTATATGGTATTGCACCTGAAACAGGAATGAATCAGGGCAAATACAAGGAGCTTTATGTGATGCCTTCTCAAATTATGGAGATTGTAAGTGGAGGGATTATGCAACCTGTTCAGAAATACAGAATTGAATATCAGGGAGCTTATGATATTGATGCTCAAGATATTTGCCACATCAAGGATTTTAATCCCTATTATGATGGCACAGGATCTCATTTGTATGGGCAATCCCCATTGAGAGCAGGATTGAGATCACTTACAACAAACAACGAAGCTGTGCAAACAGGAGTGAAGTATCTGCAGAATCAAACTGCAAGAGGTATCCTCACAAGTGATGAAGGAGATATCAATGAAGTTCAGGCACAGCAGCTCAAAGATAAATTCAGAAAGAATTTTCAGGGTGCTGATAATGCAGGAGATATCATCATAACTCCAAAGAAATTATCTTGGGTAAACTTCGGATTGAATGCATCTGATGTATCATTGATTGAGCAATACAATGCATCGATCAAAGATCTTTGCAACATTTATGCAGTGCCTGTTCAGCTTTTGAACAATACGGAATCCTCCACATATAACAATATGAAGGAAGCAAAGAAGGCATTATATCAGAATGCTGTGATTCCTGAACTCAATAAGATTCGTGATGAATTAAACAGATGGCTTGTGCCTAAATTCGGAGAAAAGCTTTTCATTGACTTTGATTATTCAGCAATCCCTGAATTGCAGGAGGAGAATGAAAAGGTTGTTGATCAGCTCTCAAAAGCGTGGTGGGTAACTCCAAACGAAAAGAGAAGAGTGATGAATTATGGAGTGGATGAAGAGAATCCTGCAATGGATAATTATTACATCCCTGCAAATCTTTTGCCTATTGAAACGGATGAAGATCCAATCCCTGATCCTGTATTGCCTGATGATGATATGGATATGGATATTGAGGAGGAGAAAAGATTAATCAAAGAAGCTCTCTGGAATATGGAGGTTAAAGCAGAAGTTGAGGGAATGGCAGATGTATATACAACTCAAGAGGAAGCTGAAGCCAGAGCAGAGGAGCTTGGAGGATCTGGATTCCATCAGCATGAATTTGATGGAGAGGTTGTTTATATGCCTTTTGAAACGCATGAGGAGTATGAAGCTGCAATGAAAGCTTATGATGATGAAGAGGAGAAGCAAGTTTCTGCAGCAGTTGAAAAGGGATTGCAAAAGAAAGTTGATGATCACAATGAGGAGTATGGAGATGATCCTACAAAGAAGGTAACTCTTGGAATGCTTGTGAAAGTATTTGAAAGAGGAGTGGGAGCATATCGCACAAATCCATCTTCTGTTCGACCATCCGTAAACTTCTGAAGAGCAATGGGCGTATGCAAGAGTAAACTCATTCCTTTATGCAATGCGAAATGAGAGATTCCGATCAGGAAAGCACGATACAGATCTATTTCCTGAAGGGCATAAGCTCTCAAGCAAAGAGGAGGTAAAAGCAGAGATGTATGATGACTATCCTCAAACAGCATCCAACAATGCAAAGAGAATGCTTGAATGGAGAGAAAAATATGGCAGAGATGAAGTCAAAGGTGGCACTGAAGTCGGATGGAAAAGAGCCAATCAATTAGCCAATCGAGAAGCAATCAGCGTGGATGTAATTTCAAGGATGGCACAATTCAACAGGCATAGAGAGAACTCAAAGATTGCCGATGAATATAAAGATGAGCCATGGAAGGATCGTGGATATGTGGCTTGGAATCTCTGGGGTGGCACAGCAGGAGTTGATTGGGCAATTAAAAAAATGGAGCAGTTGAGAGATGGCAAAGATTAAATTTTTTGATGGTAAATTTGAAAAGCCAAAGAAAAGGAGAAAAGGAGTTCATTCCAAAAATGCTTCCAAAGGTCAAAACAAATACAAAAAGAAAAGCAGAGGTCAAGGGAAAAGAAGATAAATAAACTAAAAGATGAAAGAGATCTCAAAGGACACAAAATTTGCATTATCAATCGAAACCATCATATCTTTGGTTGGTGGGTTGATTATTGTTTCAGGTTTTTACTTCAATCTGAAGGCACAAATAAATCAAGCAATGGAAATGCCAGAGCCAGTGATTAGCCGACAGGAATATGATTTGAAGGATAATGCAATCCGATCAGAGATAATGAATAACAGAGAGCTGATTGAAAAGAACTTTGAGAAACTTGAAATCATTGAGCAAAGGTTATATGAATTGAGATGAGAGCTTTGATTGTTTTATTGTTTCTTTTGTTTTCTCCTATCGAATCAAAGGATTGAGAGAAATGATATTACAATCTTGCAAGTGAATGCTCATTGGAACAAGCAGCACAACATTGATTTAAATGGCTTGATTGGATGTAAAGTTGAATTTGCTTGGCTTGAGGATCAAAGTAGTGATTTTCAAAAACAAGTTCAAACAGTGCCATTGATAGTAATCTATAAGGATGGCAAACCAAAAAGACAATGGGCAGCTGATCTCTCATTTAAATTGGATGTTGATCTGAATGAAATTCAAAAAGAAATTGACAGAATAAGATGATGATTAAAGACAAAGAATTGCGTGGGTATTTTGGAGCAGGAATTATCTTTTTTCTTGTGATGGGATTGCTTTTATTTTTAGCATTCTTTGAGATCCCTGAAAAGAACAATGATATCTTCAAAGTCATTGTCGGTATGCTTGTCGGATCTTTGTCAGTTGTGATTTATACATTCATTGGAAAGAATCCTGAAGAGGTTGCTAATCTTAAGGCAAAAAGTGAGAGCTTGGAATTACAAGTTGAGCAAATCGGAGGAGAAAGACAAGATTGAAAAGATGCTCCGAGATCTGCAAACTGAAGTGATAAACAAATTATCAGTTACAGGAAAGAATTTTGAATTTAGAAACATAAAAGGAAATAATGCCAAAACCAAGACAAGGGGAATCAGAGCATAGATTTATTGACCGATGTATGAAAGATCCTGAAGCAATCAGCGACTTTCCAGATGCAGGTCAAAGAATGGCATTCTGTTATTCTCAATTTACAAGAAAATCAAAAGGGATTCTCACGAAAGCTGCAAAGGATGGATGGGGAATTGCATTTGAAGATGAAATGCGAAAATCAGAAAGAGGCAACAGTGCCATCAGTAAGAAGATTTTATGAAGCAGAATATCAAAAAGGGATTGATGCTTTATTAATTCTGGATTGATAAATCCAAACACTGTATTTCAGACAAACGGATTTAGGGATATATAAGGAAATTTATCAAGGGGTGGGAATGAGATTTGCAAAATGGTATGCAAAGAACTTTGATAAATACATTAAAAAAGGAGTGAACTCCAAAACAATTCGAATCCATATGGCAAAACCTGTTCGCACAATATGCTCTTGCAAATGCAGGGAGCAAATATCCCTTGTTCAGGGAACTGCAAAGCAAACCCTTGTAAAGATATTGAGAGCCAACATGGCAGATCCAGAGTTCTCTGCTCTGGGTGCCGATGCAAAGCAAAGAGTTCTAAGAAAGCAAACAAAGAGATACTCAAAGAATCAAGCTTTGAGATTAGTGAGAACTGAATCCACAAACGCTGCAAACTATGCCACAATGCAATCGGCATTGTCAATCTTTCCTGCACAGCAGATGATGAAAGAATGGGTTTCATCTTTTGATGATAGAACAAGAGATGATCATGCAGCAGCAAGTGGACAGCAGGTCAAATTTGAAGAGCCATTCATTATCGGTGGGGATAGAATGATGCATCCTGCAGATTCAAGCATGGGAGCATCTTCAGCAAACATCGTGAATTGCCGATGCAGTTCATTTCCTTTTCCGATGGAGAATGCACAAGCAACTCAAGTTTTTGAAAGCATTGGATTAGGCATTGCAGCAGCAGCAATCGTGGTATCTGAAGATGATGAAACAAGTCAATCATAATAACTATATTTGTAAAAAATAAACACAATGAGCATAATCTTCAAGGCATCTCCAATGGGAGAGATTGCAGACATCGATGAGAAGATGGGAATTGTCAAAGGATATGGATCTTATTTTGGCAATAAAGATTCTGATAACGATGTGATTGCAAAAGGAGCATATCAAAAGACAATCAAAGAAAATGGAGAGAGAGTTCGATATCTCTATCAGCACGATATGACACAGCCAATCGGAAAGATGAAGGAGCTGTATGAAGATGAAAAAGGATTGATGTTTGTTGCCGAAATACCAAAGACATCGCTTGGAATGGATGTTTTGGAACTTATTAAAGGAGGAGTGATCACTGAAAATTCAGTTGGAATCCTTCCACTTCAGAAACAAATGAAAGATGATTACAGAGAGATTACAGAGGTTAAATTGTACGAAATCTCTGCTGTTACTTTAGCAGCCAATGATCAAGCAAAGATATTGGATGTGAAGGGTAATGTTGATTATCAAAAATTGTACAAGCGTTTCGATTCATTGGCAAAGGTCATCCGAAAGGGAGAGATTTCTGATGAAATGGGATACGCAATCGAATCCGAGATACTGAAGCTGAAATCATTATTCATTGATTTCACAAAGCCGATCGAGAAAGAGATCACTTTGCCGAAAGAAGAGGATCAAGCCGATGTGTTTTCGTATTTATCAACTAGGTTTAAATAATTTTTAATTTTTTTAATTTTTCAATTATGAATGAAAATACAAAAGCACAATTAGATCAATTAGGAGATCTAATCGATGCGAAGCTTGAAAAAGCTCATGGACAGGCAGTTGATTCTGCCACAGGTAAAGCTGATGAAATGCTGAAAAGCGAAATCGGCAACCTTACTACTCAATTTAATGAGAGAATGGATGCAATTGAAGTTGCTAACAAAAAGCAATTTGAATCTTCCAAAGATGTTTCTTTTAAAGGTGCATTGAATGCAGCCATCAATGATGGAGCAATCGAAGGTATCGTAAAAGGTAATTCCCGATCTGCTTCTTTTGAAGTAAAAGCTGATATGACTGTTGCTGCTGATTTCACAGGAGAGGTCATTCCTGCTGATCGAGTGAGTGGATATAAGTTCGATCCAAGTCGTTCCGTACATGTTAGAAACTTGATTCCACAGGGATCAACTGCTTCTGATGTTGTTCGATTTGTGAAAGAATCTGGATACAGCAATGGAGCTGCAACTGCAGCCGAAGGTGCTACTCTTGCTCAATCTGATTTTGATATGACTGCATCTGATGCGAATGTTCGTAAGATTGGAACGTATTTCCGTATCTCTGAAGAGATGTTGGCAGATACTCCACAGCTTACTTCATACTTATCAGCTCGTGCACCAGAAAAACTCCTTTCTGTTGAAGATACTCAAATCCTTTCAGGAAATGGCACTGCTCCCAACTTGAGTGGTATCATCACTGATGCAGCCGATTTCGATACTTCATCTGGAGGTGCTTTCTATCAGTCAGTTGAATCTGCAAATGAATTTGATGTACTTGTTGCAACTCTTAACCAATTGGCTTTGAGTGAATATCAAGCAGATTACATTATGCTGAATCCAACAGATTTCCATAAGATTCTACTCTTGAAAGACACAACTAACAGCTATATTAAGGATCAAGTTTACGCAGGTTTACAACCATCATTTATGGGAGTGCCTGTTGTAATCAACACAGCTATCACAGCAGGAACTTTCCTTGCAGGTAACTTCGGTGTTGGTACTCAACTTTGGATTCGTGATAATGTTGGTGTTGAGTTCTTCAGAGAAGATGGAACTAACGTCAGAGATGGCTTTGTTACAGTTCGTGTATCTGAAAGAATTGCACTTACTAACTATCTTCCAAATGCGTTTGTTAATGGATCATTCTCTACTGCAAAAACTGCATTGGAAACTCCATAATAACAACATAATTATAGGATTGAAAGGCAGCCATCTGGTTGCCTTTTTTTTTTTGGCTTCAAAAAATAAAAAGAAAAAAAATTTGCTTTTTTGTTTGGAAATGAAAAAATCTTTTCTATATTTGCTAAAGAAATCAGAAACAATGGAATTAATAAACACAATCGAATTACAATTCTCAAGAGATACATACAAGCTAGAGGTTTTGGAAGGAGAGTTCGGAACAAAGTTCTACCACTTATTTATCAATGGAGATTTTGACAAGAGCTACAAGAGATTGCCTAGTGATTTAAGAGAGTTCTTTGGAATTTAAATTAGAATAAATGATTAATAAAACAACAGATCTAATCTTCGGCATCATATTGATTGCAATCATTATGGGGTTTGCTTCAGGATTGATCACTTTAAATTAGAAACAATGGCAAATAAAATTGAAAAATACTTATTCAGAGCAGCGTTTTGCCTTATGGTATGGGCAGGGATAGTTGGATTTTTATTATTCGCAACTTGGGTTGATACGCTATGAAAAAAGTAAACAAAGGCATTCTGGGGTGGATCTTCTTTCTTTTAGGAGTGAGATGCATTTATATCTTCAATGATGCCTTCACAGGAATCTTTATGATCCTGATTGGATTTACAATGATGTTAAATAAGGATAAATAAAATGTATATTTTGGAAAGCTGCAGGGAAATGATTAAGGAGTATATTCGACTTATGGATGATGAAGCATTCAACAGGATGCCACTATCAAAACAGATAATGATCCTCAATAGAATGGATGAGATCAGAAAGGAATTGTCAGAGAAATCTGATGGTGTTTAATTAGAGTTTTTTTATTATTTTTGGTTTGAATTAAGGAGTTGCAATTTGTAGCTCCTTTTTTTATATCTTTAACTGCATGAATCACAATCAAAGTGGTTGCTTTGCAGAATATAAATTTGCCACAAGGGCAATGGAGCAGGGATTCAATGTATCCATGCCACTTCTGGATTCATCTCCTTATGATGCCATCATTGAGAAGGATGGAGAGCTTTTCAAGATTCAAATCAAATATGTTTCGGCAAATCGTAAAAAGAGAAGAGACGATGTGCATCTGAATCTTACAGGAGTTAAAGATCCTTATGATTTGAAGTATGTTGATTTCTTTGCCATCTATCTTGAGGAGCATGATGGCTTTTTTATTGTAAAGAATAAAGAACAAAAATCAATAAGATTGTCAATCGGTGGAATTTATAAAGATAATTTTCGTAACTTTGCTTTGATTACAAGATAATCGTTTTTTTCATTGTTTCTGATATTAAGAGCTGCATTTGATGTGGCTCTTTTTTTTTACCTTTACAAAAAATAAAGTGATGCGACAAATAACGATAAACAGCACAACAGGAAATGAGATTATCACAGCACAGGATGTGAAGGATTTTGTGAGAATCGATACCTCTGCTGATGATTCATTGATTACTTTGATGATTGAAACAGCTCGGATGTTTTGTGAGAATTACATCTCCAGAGATATTGTGGCAAAGAATCGAACTTATTATCTGGATAAAACTGAAACAGGATTGATTGATCTTCCTTTTGCTCCTGTGGCATCGATTTCATCAGTTACTATCAATGGCAGTGCTGCAGATTACGAGATTCTGGGATTGGATAATGAAACGATTGAATTGGATGGAGGAGCTGCAGAGAAAGTAAAAATCACTTATGTAACTTCAGGCATCAGCAATGGATTGATCAAACAAGCTCTTTTGCAAACTGTTTCAACTTATTATGATAACAGAGCTGATTTTATTACAGGGCAAAGCTTACATCTGATCCCATCTTCATCAAAAAACATTTTAGCATCATATAAATCAATGTTTGTTTAATGGATGCAGGGAAATTAAATAAAAGAGTAAAAGCAATCCGATTGACAAAAGCAGCCGATGGATTTGGAGGTTTCACAAGTTCTGAAGATGTAGCAGGAACGTATTGGTGCTACCTGAAGCAAAATAAGGGCGAAATTAAGCAGGAAAACGGAATCAGGGAGCAAAGAGTTGAAATTGAATTAATAATGCGTAAAAAGGCAGCAAATGAGATTTTAACAACGGATGTGCTGCAAATAGAAGGTCAATCAGAAAAGCATCGGATCATTGACAAGTTTGATTCGGAGATTGATTTTTACACAACGATAAAAGCAGTGAGAATCCAATGAATGCAAAGATAAATCAAGCTGATCTGAATAAGCTCAATAAAAAGATTGCAAATCTTAAATTGTACTCAAAGCAGGGTTTATCAACTGAAGTAGGGAGAACTGCAATGGAGATTGTTGGAAAAGCAAAAGGATCAGCTCCGAAAGATACAGGGAATTTGGCACAGCAGATTGCCACAGAACCATCTGGAAAGGGGATTGATGTTGTTTCAAAATCGAATTACTCTCCATATGTGGAATTTGGCACAGGAGATGAAGTTGAATTAACTGATATGTTAGATCTTGGTATTGACGAAAGTTATGCAGCTCAATTTAAGGGAGCAAGTCAAGATCGAGTGCATCTCCCTGCTCGACCATTTTTCTTTTCATCTGCAAGGGTTGGATTTAAGAATATGCTCAAGAGAGTTGAAAAGCAATTAAAAAGAATGACATGAGAGAGGTAATCCACAGAATAAGAAAAGCAATCATTGACAAGCTCACAGGGAATGTTGATTTGAGAGGATCTTCAGTGGCTGTTTATGGGAGAGTTCCATCAAACGCTGCATATCCATTTATAAGGGTTTATTCAGTTTCAAACAATGAAGTTGATCAGAATCAAACAACATTCAACACTGAAGTAATCACAAGGATTGAAGTGATCACAAGATTTGAATCCGATTCAGGTGGGGAGCTTGATTGCAACCTCATTGTTGATGAATGCTTATCTTTGTTGAGAACAAGATCTGCAGGATACTTTGATCTCACAGAGCAAGGATTCAACGTATATACTTCAGTGAATGAAGGAATTAAGTATCTGGAAGATGATTTTTCCGATCATACTTATTTCAGGGCAATCATTGAGTTGAGCAATCGAGTAGAGCAAATCCCTCCATCAGGAGGTTTGCAAAATGAATTACAATTTGAATTACAATCATAATGGCAAAAATTACATTTACAAATAAAACAGATAATCAAACATCAGCACTTGCAGAGATTTACAAGGTAACTGCTGCAAATGTTAATGAGGTAAAAACAAGCGTTAATGCACTGTATGATGATCAGGGAGGGTTTGCCTTTTATGAAGATGTTGCAACTGCATCAACTCCAATCAATCTCTCACAGGATACATGGACAGATCTCACAAATGACAAGGCAGGATCAGGAACTCTCACAACTCACAAGCCAACATATATCACAGGAGATCTCTGGGATTCAGCAACAAACACAATTGATCTTTCAGAAGTGCCTGTTGGAAAAGTGATATTGATTCGCAATGATTATGATGTAACAACAGGAGCTGCAAACACAAGGATGGATTCAAGATTGTATTTTCCTGATACATCCAAAAGTGTGGAGTTTGCTCATGATTTGATTTCAAGCTCTGGGGATGAAGTGAGATACAGCAGAACAACTCAATTCTTTGTTACTGCTGCAATTAAAACAACAGGAGTAAAGATTCAAGTGAAAGTGGATAAAAATAATGCAACAGCAAGAGTTGAGGATTTTCAGATTACAATTTTAAGTTTCTAAAATGAAATATTTCAATCTTTCAGAGTTTGATTCTCCTGATGTGAAAGGAAGTGGAGAGGGAATGAATGAGGATCTTTTGCAGATAATAGACAAGGCAAGAGATCTCTTTGGAAAGCCAATTCATATAAATTCAGGAATGAGATCTGTTGAGAGAAATGCTCTGGTTGGTGGCAGTAAAAATTCAAGCCATTTGCGTGGATTAGCAATTGATGTGGCTTGTGATAATTCAAGAGATCGATGCAGGTTGATTGAAATCTTTATGCTTTTAGGCATCAACAGAATAGGAGTTGCAAAGACGTTTATTCATATTGATAATGATCCTGAAAAGGATGCAGATGTAATTTGGGTTTACTAATGAAAGGATTGTTGGCAAAAATTATTGGGTTTGAACGGAAATGGGCAGTCATCTCTTGGAGAGTTTGCTAAAGATATTCGTGAAGCAATAAAAGGAAAAGAGATTGATCCAGAAAAAATGATGGATCTTGTGAAGGTGCAAAGTGAGATCAACAAGATGGAAGCACAGCACAGATCAGTATTTGTGGCAGGTTGGCGTCCATTTATCGGATGGATTTGTGGATTAGCACTTGCATATAATTTCATCATCAGAGATGTGATTGCTTGGGTTTCTCCTGATGTTATGCCACCTGCAATCCAGATGGATCAGCTAATAACAATTCTGCTTGGAATGCTTGGATTAGGAGGTTTGCGTACCTTTGAAAAAATAAAAGATAAAACGAAATAACATGGCAATTCAAGATGATTCTAGCGTAGCTCTGATTCCTTCAGCTTATGGCACATCAAAGGTTTATTCTGTAATCCCTTCAAATGGGAATGGGGATTTTACTTTCTCAAGATCTGGTAATGCTACAAGAGTAAATAAGGGGGGGGATTTATCGAAACTATGGGATCGAATGTTCCAAGATTAGATTACCCTTTAATTGATGGTGTAGTACAGGATTGCCCTGCTTTAC
>UEXL01000151.1_pt1 | contig 15300 bp, 26 predicted proteins | sample 1796671 | NCBI WGS metagenome assembly UEXL01 (sample SAMEA4772471, study PRJEB27181) | metagenome
TGAGGGCGGTGCTACAACCACTTCTGTCCAGCAGGGGTTGGCGAAACACTGGGTAAGATTTGACCAAATTAATAGTACTTTGGGAGACACATTTAATAGCAGTTCTTTCACAGATGTAGGAACAGGACAGTCGCTATTCACTCGCACTTCAAATCTTGCAAACGATGATTACGTTGCTTTAATCACATCAGAAATACAAGTGACTTATACAAATACAGCAGACTCATTGCTTGCGAGTTCAACCCAACTTAGTACGTCTTTTATGAGTTTATTCCACATTGAAAATGGCACTCAGGTAGACACACGCACAGTCTGTATAATGGCTCTCGGAGACCTTGCATAATGCCATACATAGGTAAATCCCCATCAGTAGGTTTTCGCAATCGCTTTGTATATCAAGCGACAGCAGGACAGACTAGCTTTAGTGGCAGTGATGCAGATAGTAAGGTCTTATCTTATCAGGATAGCCTATACTTAGACGTATATCAAAACGGTGTCCTACTTAAACCCGGTACAGACTATACAGCCACGACAGGTACAACAGTAGTCTTGGTCACAGGGCAAGCCTCAATGACGTAGTTGAGATGATTGTCTATGACACCTTCTGTAGCCAACAGCTACACCAAAGCAGAGGCTGACACGCTACCTTCAAGGGTAACAACAGCATCATCCGTTTAAATGGTCAGACCATCAGCGCAGACATTACGATTGACAGCGATGAGAACGGCGTATCAGGCGGTCCGATTACACAGGACAATGCCACCGTCACTGTTAACGGATATTGGAGTATCGTATGACCAGTCAGTTAAATGTAGATACTATTGCAGATAAGGCTGGCACTGGCCCTGTTGGGCTGACTAAGCAGAGTGCGGCTAAAGTTTGGGGTATGATAGACGGCACAGGAACCGTTGCTTATCGTGACAGTTTTGGAACATCAGCCTTACTGATTCTGCAACTGGGGTTTACACTATATTTTCGTCTGCGATGACTAACGCAAATTATGCCTGTCCCTCGGCTTGCAGTGGACAGGAAACAACTTCAACAAACAATTTAGAAGTTCCAAACGGTACCACCAACAACTACAGCAATAATTGCAGAGTATTCTAATGGAAATCAAGATTGCGATTTTCTGTCTGTTAGTATTTTGGAGACCTCGCATAATGGCTAGTATTCTTAAAGTAGATACACTAACAGGTGTAACCACCGCTGGCTCTATTAGCGTTACTGGCGAGGGCAACTCAACTACGACTAATCTTCAGCAAGGTTTGGCGAAGGCTTGGGTCAACTTGGACGGAACAGGCACAATAGCAATTCGTGACAGTTTTTCAGTGAGTGGTGTAGCAGACAACGGAACTGGCGATTACACTGTGACCGTAAGTTCGGCTTTCGGCAACGCTGACTATTGCTGCGCTGGTTCTTCACAACAAAGCTCTAATGGTGGCAGAGGTGATTTCTTCTTGGGTCTTAACCAAGAAACTCAAACAACTACGGTGAGGCGAATATCAACTTGCGATAGTAACGGCACCGCAACTGACTCTCTTATCGCCAATCTGCAACTTTGGGGAGACTTAGCATAATGGCAAGCGAACTTAGAGTAAACACCCTGAAGGATGCCAGCGGTAATAACGGCATTGCTATGCAGTATGTTGCAGAGGGTACGGCGAAGGCGTGGATGCAGTTTGACGGTGGTTCAAATACTGTAAATGAAAGTTTTGCAACATCTTCATTAACAGATAATGCTACAGGTAGATGGAGCGCAAACCTAAGCAATGCCTTTACAAACGACAACTTTGCACTCAATGTTTCATCTACCGCTTCCACTTATAACACATCTATTGATTCTGGTTATCTTGGTGCTTCTAAAGCATCTTTGCGTGTGCGTAACGATGCTGGAACATACAATGATACAGATGGATGCGTTTTAGTTTGTCACGGAGACCTCGCATGAGTAAAGCAGCAGAATTAGCCGAGTTTGGCAGCGGTATCTCTAGCGGCCCTAATGCTGTCGAGGGTTTGGGAAAGTATTGGGTAGACTTTAATGGAACTGGAACAGTGGCAGTCCGTGACAGCCTAAATCACTCTTCATTGACCGATGGCGGAACTGGAATTTACACAATATCCTACACAAACGCCTTCAACAATGCCAATTATTCCATCGTTGGGGGTCAGACTGATAACGCTGGGTCTATTGCTATTCCGAGACAAGCCACCGATTTGGCAACAGGCTCAACAGTGGTTAGAACTACAAATGGTTCCTCTGGGGCTGATATGCTTTATGTTAATGTTATAGCGTTGGGAGATTTAGCATAATGGCTAGTTTACTTAAAGGTGATAAGAACCTTATAATCAATGTACGCCAAGTAGCGGCTGGCGAACTAACCATTGCAGATGCTGACTAATGTTTGGACAGGCCGCCCTTTCATCTCGTTCTATAGCTGATCAAGAAATTGTTACTTTTAATGTAGCTGAAATGATCGGCACGTTTACAAAAGTGAACGTGGGTTCTGGAGTTTTGGAAGGTACGTCAGAACAAACAATTAATTTCACTCAAGCGTCTAACGCTTCTTTTGTTCGCACAGGCGTTTCTAGTCAATTAGTTAACTTCACCCAATCTTCTTTAGGGGGATTGTTGCAGGATGCAGATGCGGAGTTAGACTTTGACTTTACGCAAACATCCGCAGGAACTCGCGTACAGGAAACTGGTTCCGACCTAGACTTTGATTTCACCCAATCTTCCGTTGGTTTTCTCACTCGTACTGCTGCTTCTGAACAAATATTTAGTTTCACACAGACCGCAATAGGTGGAAATATCTTCGTTATTGCGGCGGATATGGACTTTGAATTTACACAGTCATCCGCTGCACAACGCCTGACACATGGAAGTTTAGATTTAAACTTTGACTTCACGCAGTCGTCCCTCGGGGGCCTTATTCTATCTAGTGTCTCTGAACAAATAGTCAGCTTTACGCAATCTTCCGGCGCTACCGTTATACTTATTGGTACGTCTGAGCAGATAGCCAGCTTTACACAATCCTCTGCGGCAACCCGCGTACAACTAACTGGCTCAGACCTAGAGTTTGATTTTACTCAAACATCTGCTGGTACTCGTGTTCGCACGGCTATTGGAGAGATGGACGCTGACTTTACTTTAAACGGTCTTGCGAGTATCGTAACATCTGGAATTTCAGAGATAGAGGCAGTCTTTGTTCAATCTGCACTTGGTGGGCTAATTTCGCCTGCTGAGATCCAATTAAACTCTGTCTTTATTATGACAACAGATGGCGATTTGCTTTGGGTGGAGATAGACGCCAGCGATCTTGTAGAAACATGGAGCCAAATAAACGTTTCGGGCGGCACATGGACACCAATAAACGCTAGTGGTACAATAGAGCAATGGACTAACAAGGTGGTATAGATGGCTAGTACATATACGCAAAATGCTGGTATTGAAAAACCGGGTACTGGTGATCAATCAGGAACTTGGGGTGTAACTACAAACACAAACTTTGATATAATCGACCGCGCCGTTCATGGTCAGGTTTCTATAGCTATATCTGGCAGCACAGATTTAACGACAAGTGATGGCTCTGTTAGCAACGGCATTGCACCTGTTGTTATTCTCACAGGCAGTCCGGGTGCTACGTTTGAGCTTAGGGTCACGCCCACTGATCAGAAAAAACACTACACTATAAAAATGAAACAAACGCTGCATGTCGGGTTATTTATAAAGGCGTTACCTACTCCACATCTAACGGTGTGGAGATCGCAGCAAACTCAACACAGGCAGTCACAGGCGATGGTGGCGGTGGTTCTGGTGTATTTAAAAGCCTGACTCCGACCACTGACCTCGTTAATGATCTGACCCCCCAATTAGGCGGCGACCTTGATGTTGTAACCCACGATATAGTCAGCACATCTAATAGAAACATAGATCTTGTTCCACATGGAACAGGAGATGTCACCCCTGCAAGCTGACACAGTACAGGTTGGCGACAGCAATGCGGATGCTACGATAACGAGCAACGGCACAGGAAACCTTATATTAAGCACAAATGGAGGGACAAACTCCGGCACAATAACCATTGAGGATGGGGTAAATAACGATATTAGCGTCACCCCCAATGGGACAGGAAATGTCATTTTGGATGGGCTTAAATACCCTCAAGCAGATGGGTCCGCCAATCAAGTCCTTAAAACCGATGGATCAGGAAACCTTGCCTTTGCAAATGCAGGTTCAAGCCTTGGTTCAAGCCTTACATTAGGGAACTGGACTATAGAAGTTGATGGAAGTAACAACCTTCTATTTAAGTATAGCGGTGACACAAAGATAAGAATGACATCCGCTGGTGCGCTAGATGTAGAAGATGATGTAACAGCTTATAGCGGTATATAGTTATGACTCTCCCCGGTTCTGGAACAATAAGCATAAATAGCTTAGTCGGTGAGTTTGGTGGATCTGCTCCTCATGCTCTTAGCGAGTATTACAGGAATGGTGGCTTAGTATCCTCTGGCAATACAAATGTCCCCACATCTGGAGCGTTGTCGCTGTCAGATTTCTATGGTGCAACAGCAACAACAACAAGAGATATTCGTGTTCAGATGTCTTATGCAGCTGGTCACACATACAGCGCATTTGGTGTTACATCAGCCAATAGTACAGCTTCACCTCAGTCATACTCAGGCAGTTTGCTATACAACTCATTCACTATCTACTCGCCTGTCTTCAGAGCGGGGACAGGGTACTTAGGCCAGAACCTCAGTTTCACCTTATCGCAAAACGAAGACGCACAGGCTTGCTCATGGACACTTTACGGTGGCACAAGTGCATCAGCAGTGAACGATGTCGTCTTTGCTTGGACTGGTAGCTACAACAACAGCAACGGTGGTAGTAGAGGCTATAGCCTTGTCTATAACTCAGATGGTTCCATCGCTAGCCTTACGCAAACTAGCTCATCAGGCTTCAGCGGCATCATCAGCCTGAACACCCAGAACATCAACAGCAACCATCGCTGGTACATGTGGCGTATGGTATCGCCTAACGCCACAGACAAAGGCTCAACGATGATGTCAGGTGACCCAACAAGCCTTAGCTCTGTAACACAGCCTGCATAAGAGAGAAGCTAAATGCCTCTTCAAAAATTACAATTTAGACCCGGAATTAATAAAGATGTTACATCTTATTCTAATGAGGGCGGCTGGGTAGATGGCGATAAGATAAGGTTTCGTCTTGGTTTTCCAGAGAAAATTGGTGGATGGCTAAAGTATAGTGCCAGCACCTTTCAGGGGCCGCTCGCGCTCTTCACAACTGGATAGCCTTAGACGGATCTAACTTTTTAGGCATAGGCACACACCTCAAATACTATATAGAGGAAGGTGGTGCTTTTAACGACATTACTCCGTTAAGAGAAACCACAGCGGCTGGTGATGTTACGTTTGCCGCAACCAATGGCTCTACAACAATCACAGTTTCAGACACAAATCATGGCGCTGTGTTGAATGACTTTGTTGAATTTTCTGGCGCTGCTACTTTAGGTGGCAATATAACAGCAGCCGTACTAAATGCTGAGCATCAAGTAACCGCAGTTGTAAGCTCAAGTCAGTATCAAATAGTTGTTTCCGCTACAGCTAATGGCTCTGACACGGGGAATGGTGGCGGCTCAGTTGTAGGTAAGTATCAGATTAATGTTGGGCTAAACTCACAAGTTGGAGGCACGGGTTGGGGTTCCAGCACATGGGGCAGAGGGGGATGGGGTTCTGCCTCAGCTCTCTCACCACGATAACCGAAATTAGACTTTGGTCACATGACAACTTTGGAGAAGATGTTATCATCAACCCAAGAGATTCAAGCGTGTACTACTGGGACAAAGGCACAGGTCTTAGCGCTAGGGCTGTAGAGCTTTCAACTTTATCTGGGGCTAAATCAGCGCCTCAAGTAGCCAAACAGGTGCTTGTGTCAGATCAGGACAGGCATGTTCTGGCGTTTGGGTGTGATGCAATTAACTCTAGCTCAAGTGCCGCTCAAGGGAATGGTGTGCAGGACCCCTTACTTGTTAGATTCTCTAGCCAAGAGAACGCAGTTGATTGGTATCCAACAAGCACAAACACTGCTGGTGACCTTATACTGGCTCTGGCTCTGAGTTTGTGCAAGCGGTAGAGACAAAACGTGAAATTCTTGTGTGGACTGATACATCTCTTCACTCAATGAGGTTTATTGGGCCGCCGTTTACTTTGGTATACAGCAGTTAGCTTCAAACATTACAATTATGGGGCCTAATGCTGCTGTTGCAACAGAAGACGTTGTCTACTGGATGGGTATAGATAACTTCTACACTTACTCAGGCCAGACAAAGCAGCTTAATTGCACAGTAAAAATCATGTCTTTAACGATTTTAACTTCTCTCAGTCAGATAAGGTATATGGAGGAATTAACTCTGAGTTTTCAGAGGTAATATGGCTTTACCCATCTGAGACAAACTCTTTAGCCAGAGGTGGTTCAGGGAAAACGACAAGTACGTTATCTATAATTATAAGGATGACATTTGGTATTACGGCAGCCTAAGTAGGTCAGCTTGGATTGATAGGGGCATAAGAACCTTTCCTATAGCTACCGAAAGCGGATACTTATATAACCATGAGTTTGAGTATGACGATGACGGATCAGCCATGGCTTCGTTTATTGAGTCAGCGCCAATGGATATAGGTGACGGAGATAGGTTTACCCTAGCCACAACGGTAGTGCCTGATTTGACGTTTGTTGGCTCAACGGCTCTGTCTAGTCCTCAAGCAACATTTACCTTAAAGGCCCGCACAGAACCCGGAGCGTCTTACGGAAGCACATCTAGCGGGTCAGCCGTAAGGACAGCATCGTCCCCTGTAGAGACGTTTACAGAGCTTCTTAATCTAAGGGTAAGGGGTAGGTCATTTGCTATAAAGGTTGACTCGTCTGCTTTAGGGACAAAATGGAAGCTGGGGTCACCTCGCGTTGATGTGCGCCCAGATGGTAGACGCTAATGGCTGTAATTAATGTACCAGCGCCAAGACTGCCTGAGCCTACTCAAGAGTATTCCTTGCCATATATGCAGGATTTACTGAGAGCGTTAGAAATATTTATTGAGCAAGAAAGAACACCGGGAGAGCTTAGGGGTACAAAGATAACTTTAACTGACTTGCCGACAGCATCGACAGGTCTTGAATCGGGAGCCTTATGGAACAACTCAGGTGTGGTAAATATAATACCATAGTACAAATATGGCTCAGAAAAAAATTGCAGAAAAACAGCGTATATAGCGAATACGATGAGGATGGGGACGGCATAGTCACGGATGAAGAGCTTTCTCATGTTAAAGAGATAAAGAAGACCGAGACAGAGCTAAGGAAGAACTTAGCGCAGTTGCGTATGGCAAGGTGTACCCTGATATTCATGGGTGTATACGCGACTTTTCTTGCTTCTCCCTTGTGTTCTGCCGAAAAGCTAGAGGGATTAGCGGGGGTAACAGACCTTATATTCCTTAGTGGCAGCGGCATCGTAGGGGCTTACATCGGAATGACAACTTGGATGAGTAAAAAATGATACAGGCATTGATAGGCCCGATAGGGTCATTACTGGGTACTTGGCTTGAGGGTAAGGTCGAAACAAAGAAGGCAGAAACTGGCGCTAGGGTAGCGCGAGCCAAAGCCGAAGCGACCATAATGGAGAAAAAAAGCTACAGGAGAAATCGACTGGGACTTGAAGATGGCTGATGCCTCTGCTCACAGTTGGAAAGACGAGTGGCTTACTATAATTTTCTCAATCCCGCTTATACTTAGCTTCTGTGGCGACTGGGGCAGGCAAATAGTTTCAGATGGATTTATGGCCTTAGAAACCATGCCGACATACTACCAATATACCCTAGGAACAATTGTAGCCGCCAGTTTTGGGACACGCGCAGCAACCAAGTTTTTTGGCAAAAAGTGAAAGGGCTTACAAAATAAAGACTTAACTGGTACAATCTTCTAACTTTAAAAGTTACATATAACTTTATAGTCGGGGGACTAGAGATGGCACAGCCAGCTTTACCTAGGTCAGTATATGAAGAAACTGCAAGATTGTTTTTTGAGTACGGGGGGAACGTAACCGCCGCTGCTAGAGCTTCTGGGGTTGGGTATCAGACTTATGCTTCTAGGCTTAAAAAAGCTAGAGAGATGGGACTCGCTGATAAACGGGCCTCCTCAACTGCTGAGGAGAAAGAAAGAGTTGTTACCGCTAAGGTGGTCCTAAAGCCTGTATATAGGATACAACAGCGCAAGTCGAAACCAGATGAGACCAAAAGAGTTTTGGCTATAGGCGACTGCCATGATGGGCCAACGCTGCCTGACAAGACTAGGTTCTACGCTATGGGCAAATATGCGAAGGACAACGGAGTTGATCAGATTATTCAGATTGGAGACTTCGCAAGCGTTGACTCTCTCAATAGGTTTGACGCCAACGATACTCTGAAAGGCAAGGAAAAGCCCTCATTTGGGCAGGACATGAAGAGCTTCCAAGAGGCTATTAGGGCATTTCACAAAGGCCTAGACGGCTATGATGTGCCAAAGCACGTCACTCTTGGCAATCATGAAGACAGGATTTGGTCTTATACCAACAAAAATCCTGAGATAGTGGACATGCTTGATCAGATATTGTTTGCTACAATGGATGACTACAACTGGACTTACTCTCCATATGGCGAGTTCTATTTTATAGGTGACGTAGGTTTTACACATGCTCCTTTAAATACAATGGGTAAGGCGTATGGAGGAATGCAGTCAGAAAACTCAATAGCAAGGGACGCTATGCATGATATAGTCTATGGGCATACCCATAAGCGCCTAGACAAGACCTTTCCAAAGATAGGAAACCAGTTTGTAAACATAATCAATTTAGGTACAAGCCTACCGGAAGGACACATAGAAGAGTATGCTAGACATACATTAACTGGGTGGTCTTATGGGGTCTACGACATCCAGATAAAAGATGGTAAAATATACGAAACGAATTGGTTACCGATAGGTAAGTTGATGAAAGAGTATGGTGAATAATATGCGGGAGATTAAAAAGGTAATTGTCCACTGCGCGGACACACCCGAAGGTCGAGACGTGAACTGCGGAGATTAAACGCTGGCACACAGAGGAGCGTGGCTGGAGTGATATCGGTTATCATTGGGTCGTTGAGTTGGACGGTTCGCTTCATGCTGGGCGTCCTGAAGAAATCAGTGGCGCTCATTGTAAGGGCATAACAGTCGCAGCATCGGCATATGCTATGTGGGTGGTTCTGACTCTGAAGGAAATTCTAAAGACACACGCACCGAGGGACAGAGAGACGCGCTTGTCGCCCTTATCAAGGAAATACTTGATAGATACCCGGATGCGGAGGTCTTTGGACACAGAGACTTCTCAACAAAAGCTTGCCCATCATTTGACGCAAAAACAGAGTACGCAGGACTCTAAGGAGTAGAATATGTTACCAATGTTGCTTGGATTAGCTGGCTCTGGATTAGCTGGCGCTGGTATGTTAGGAGGCATGGGCGCTCTTACCGCTGGTGCGCTGGGTTCTGGGCTTGGGTCATATCTTGAAACAGGAGACCTTGGTAAAGGTATTCAGACTGGTCTTATGTCATTCTTGGGCGGCAAGGCCCTTGGCTCTATGATGGGTGGAGCAACTGGCGCAACCCCAACAGCCGCAGGAGCGGGAGCAGGGACAGCCGGTCTTCCGGGTAGTGTACAATCTAACGTGGTGGCGAATTTAAAGCCTCCAATGACAATGCAAAGCGCATTTGCTGCCCCTCCTGTAGGGCCAACTGTGGCAGCAGCAGACGCCTCTAAGTTAATGGCTCCAAAAGCAACCAGTACATTCGGTGATATATTTAGTGCGTCTGACCCAACAAAGGGTCTTAACTTTGGAACAGGTCTTGAGGGTGCTAAAAATGCTGCTCTAAATCCATACACGCTCGGCGCTGCTGGAACCGCTGGCCTGATGATGCCTCCTCCAGATTTGGACATAGAAAAGAAAAATACAACACAGAAGAAGCTGAGGCTTATGACAAGAAGCAGTTCACCCCCGGTGCTGGCTTCCGTCCGGGCATTGACAAAGAGTTTGATTACTTTGGCCCAACTCAATTTGCTGACGGCGGCTTAGCAGCCCTGCGTTACGCAGAGGGTGGTGACATGGACATGTCAGAGCAGCCAAATGACAAAGAGCTTATCTCTGATGCAGTTGATGCCATTAAAGGTAAGGATGACAACCCACAGGTTGTGCTAGCTAGATTTGTATCTCGTTATGGTGAGGAAGCCCTTCGCGACCTCGTTGAGCGCGTACAGACGGGCCAGTTTGATGAGAATGCGGAGGCTACAGAGGGACAGGTCAGCGGTGTCGGTGACGGCATGGATGACATGATTCCCGCAACACTAGAAGGAGAACAGGACGTTGTATTATCCGATGGTGAGTTTATCGTTCCTGCGGATGTGGTTAGCGGACTGGGCAACGGCTCGACTGACGCATGCTCGAAGTCTCTTTATGAAATGATGGACCGTGTCCGTGAAATGCGAACAGGCGGCACAATGCAGCCAAAGCAAGTGCCGCAGAGTAAAATGCTACCAGCATGATCATATCAGTAGTACCCAGAGAAGCTCTGGGGATCGTCTGGGGAGACGTAGCAAAGTTAATGAATCGGTCAGTGGAAACTTCCAATGGGAAGTATCACATTGATGACTTGTACCACGCTATAGTTGGTGGTCAGTACGTTTTGTGGGTTGTAATGGATGGCAATGAAGCTATAGCCGCTATAACAACAAGCGTAATATCCTATCCGGGCCGCAAAGCAATGGCAATGGATTGGATAGGCGGCAGAAGAATGAGAGAGTGGCTACCTATGGCGGTTGAAACTTTGTCAGAATACTCAAGGAAGAATGGTTGTTCTCACCTTGAGGGGTACGGAAGAAAAGCATGGGGACGATGGTTATCTAAGTACGGCTGGAAGCCGGAATATATTGCTTATAGAATGGAGCTATAACAATGGGCAAAGGCTCACCTAAACCAACAGATCAGACGGTTGTTCAAACCAACCTTCCCGAATATGTACAGCCATACTTTGAGCGTCTTCTAGACAGAACAGAGGCCGAGACAAAGCAACAGTATCAGCCGTACCAAGGTCAGCGATTACAGACTGGCGGCACTGACGTTACTGATGCCAGCAGATGGGGCGTAATATTGCTGGTCAAGGCATTCAAGGATTACCTCAAGCTCAAGCAGCCACCATGGCTGGACTTGGAAGATCATTGCAAGGCATGGGTTATCAAGCTGGTCAGTTTGATAATGCAGCAGCCCAACAATATATGTCTCCTTACATGCAACAGGTGGTGGATGTTCAAAAACCAAGCAATACTTGACGCCCAAAGACAAAATGCTGGCAGGGCGGCTGAAGCAGTCCAAGCTGGCGCATTCGGTGGCTCCAGACAAGCAGTTCAGCAAGGCCTCGCAGGCGAAGCGCTTTCAAGGCAGTTGGGCGAAATACAGGCTTCGGGGCAGCAGCAAGCATATGAATCGGCACAAGGACAGTTTGAAAGAGATAGAGCAGCCAGAGAGTCAGCAGAGCGACTAGGTTTAGGCGCAGCGGAGTCAGCATCTGGGCAAGCAGCCCAAATAGCTCAGTTGGGTCAAATGGCTCGTGAAGGGATATCCAAGCCGCTTCCATGTTAGAGAAGATTGGCCGGGATATTCAGGCAGAAAAACAAGCTGGTCTGGATATTGCTTATGAAGATTTTGTACGTCAGCGGGATTATGACCGCGAACAGTTACAGTTCTATTCATCCATTCTTAGAGGTGTACCTGTACAGCCTTCAACAGAAACAACCAAACTTCAATCTTATAACCCTATCCAACAATTGCTTGGAACAGGCGTTTCAGCCTTAGGATTATATAAAGGTATGGGCGGCTAATTAATGAACATTATAGACATCCAAGACAGCCTCAAGGACTTCTCTGAAAACCAGCTTATCAAAGAGATGCAGATGCCTTCTGGCAACGCTCCGCAGTTTCTTGTACTTAGCGAAATACAGCGCCGCAAGCGCGTCAGAGACGACTTCTCTAAGCGTCAGGCAGCAGCAGAGCCAACTGTGGCTGAAGAGGCTCTAGCGGCCTCTGGTGTGCCTGTGAGTGGTATAGCTGGTATGTCAGAAGCTATGGCTCCTCAAAGCGCTGCATCAGAGGGCATAGGTACTATCATGCCTCAAGCCATGCGCCCGCAAGCGCCACCGGCTGCGCCTGTCCCAGATGATGTTGCTATGGGTATGAGGTCTGGTGGTCTAATGTCATATGGCGAAGAACTTTCAAGCCGCATGTCTGACGACAAGATTGATCCATTCCTAGATGAGGTCGAGCAAATGGCAGATAGTCGTTTTGGCTTGTCCTCAGGAACTGAACCTACATATCGAATGCACAGTGCTGGCCAAGCATCATTCGATTTCCAACCAAAAATCGATTTTGATAATAATTCATATACACGCCCAGCTCACCCAATTATGCCGCATCCGGTAAAGGGGTGGGCCAATAGGGCGAATAATGCCATACGCAATGAAATCCAACCAATTCAGAGGCCCAGTGCCAGTTCAAAGGTATGATGAGGGCGGTTTAATTAAGGCTCAAAATGGTCTGCCTCTTGGCTTGCGTCAAAGAAACCCCGGAAACATAAGGCCCGGTGCTGGGTTTATAGGTGAGTCAGGTGCTGATGGGGGATACGCCACATTCGGATCTGATGATGAGGGCCTAAGAGCAATACAGAGACTACTGATGACATACGGAGACAAGTATGACATTAAGACTCTTAGACAGCTTGCTAATAGATATGCGCCGCCATCAGACAACAATCCTACTGGAAATTACATAGACTTCCTTTCAGACAAGACAGGCATAGGCCCTGACGATGAGATAAATCTTGCTGAAAGCGGCTCTTCTATTATTCCTGCCATAGTTGGCTTTGAGCAGGGGCAACAGCCATACAGTCAAGCTCAGATAGATAGGGCAATCAGGGCAGCAGGAACTGATGATCCAGCAAAGGTTTCTGAAATCCTTGGGAAGCCTTTGTCAGACGACATTCTTAATCAACGACTAGATCAAGAGCCTGATATGCTTTCCAGCCTTATGGGGGCTAATGCAGCCACTAACGATGCTATAGACCCACAGCTTATTGATAGCGGAAGATCTTCACCGGCAGTTGTTGCAGCGGAAAGGCTAAAGAAGCTGAGAGACATGACCGCAGACAAGGAGTCAGGTAATCAAACAACGGGTGCTGATATGCCAGCAGGAGAGCTAACAGATTTGCGTCCTGACGCTCAATTTTTTGCCACATATCAGGAAGGAAAAAGAATCGCTGAAGAACAGGCGCAAAAGGCGACAACTGCTGATCCGGACTTTGAAGTTATGCCGGTTGTGGCCGAGGTCAAAGACGATCTAGCAAACGTAGGGATTGGCAGCACCAGCGCTGTAAACGCTGCTAAGGCAGCAAAGGCGGCAAAGGCGGCTGATCAACCAAAGCTCCCTGAGCCAAACGTAGACATAAGAAATACTGGCGATTCTGATGGGGCTATATCCCTTGTTGATGAGATAAAAGCCCTTCAGGCCAAAATGGAAAAGAACAGAGAGTCTGACAAATGGCTTGCTCTTGCTCAGGCTGGGATGGCCTTGATGTCATCTAAAGAGCCTACATTGCTTGGCGCTGCTGGCGAAGCTGGCATAGCTGGTCTTTCTGCAATGAGAGAGGCAAATCAGCGTTACGAAGAAGGTGTTATAGACTTGATTAATGCGAGAGCCAAGATCCAAGGAAAAAAGACAAATAAAATGGATCTTAGCGCCAGCAATGTGGTGTCTCTTATAAATCGGCTACAAGAAGACATAGCATCAGGTTTAGTCCAAGGAGAAGCTTTGAAAAAGGCTCAACTAGAAATAATTGGGTTGAAAAGGATGCTAGAAATACCAGAGCAAACATTCGGCGCTGATCAAGCTGCATCTTAAAGGAGATCATAGATGGCAAACGTCTATGCGGATAGCAAGCGCACTGGAAAAAGTTACCTAGTTAGTATTGCTGGGGACAGCCCAACACCACAAGAGTTAGCTGACATTGAGCGGTATGTCGATGCCGTTGAAGGCTTTGGTGCGCCTACCACAGTTCAAGAGTCTCCAGATGAGGTGGGTAATCTCATTGACTTCACTCAAGGCGCTGCATCAGGTCTTGCAAGAAGCATTGCCGATGTTCCCGGTGGATTGGCGTCTTTAACTGCTGCTGGTTTAAGAAAATTTGTACCCGGAGATCAGGGCGAAGACAGCATAGAGTCTTTTGGTCAAGGCATAACAGATGCTGCTCGTACCGGCATTGATTATGTTATTGGGACTCCAGACGACAACATTGCTGGAAAAGCTGGACAGGCAATAGGCTCTATTGGGTCTTACTTCCTTGGTGGTGCTGGTGTTGTCAAGGGGCTGGGGGCTTTAGGCAAAAGCGCCTCTGCACAGAGAATAGGCGGTACGGCAGCAGCGGCTACAATGGGTGTGGGTCAGGGAGCGCAAAATCAAGTAGACAGAATAGCTAGATTTATAGAGCAGGGGGGCGAACCTACAGAAAAAGACTTAGCCATCCTAACTGGTGGCCTTATTGGGGCGACTGAGGCGCTACCTATAAGCAAAGCTTTTGGCGTAATAGCAAACATTTTCAAGAAGGTCCCGAAAGACGTAAAAGAAAGTGCAGTTAAAAAATTAATACCAAGGCTAAAGAGTGCTGCTAAGGTTGGTGGGTATGAGGCCATTCAGGAAAGCGCGGCTGCTTGGCTTCAAGACCTAACGGAGCAAGGTCTTTATAATCCTGATTTAGATATCTCTATGAGCGCTTACAAAGATGACGCTATCTATGGTGGCGGGGCTGGCGCAACCTTTAACTTCCTTCTTGAGACTGTGGCTGGCAGAAGAGTCAAAAAGGTTTTAAAGGCTCAAACTCAACTGGTATTGGATCAAAGGGAGGAGGGTGAAGAAGTTAAACAACAAGTTGAGAGGGCAAAAGGCTCTCTTAATGAGCCTGAAGCCCCTGAAGCTATAGCTGGGTTGCTTACTGGGCCAACAGAAGAAGGCGGAGTTAAAGACACTACTGATTTTACAGTAGGCGCTGATGGCGATGCGGTGAGAGAGCGTGACGAATTTGGAAGGCCCATAGATGAATCTACTCCTTTTGAAGATGATTTAAAGAACAATCCAAAAGAGGCAACAAAGGCCTTTAATGAAAACTTAAAGGACTTAGGAC
>UEXL01000339.1_pt1 | contig 15289 bp, 14 predicted proteins | sample 1796671 | NCBI WGS metagenome assembly UEXL01 (sample SAMEA4772471, study PRJEB27181) | metagenome
CAACATATAGTACTATTGGTACAAGACTTCAAGGTGGTGTAACAGCTAACAATACAGTAGGCTATCCCGCTTCAGCAATGTCTGTTCCAACAGTTGTATTAGATGCTAACAACTTCACAGGTCAATCACTCTTTGAACTTGATGCATCAACTGTACAAGAATGGATTAATAACCCTACAGTTAACCATGGTATGGTGTTTGTTGCTGATCACTCTGGTGATGGTCTTCAGTTTAGATCGAGTGAACGAGGTACAGTCTCCGAACGCCCAATGCTTACAATAGCTTACACAGAACCTTAATATGTCACGAACACTACCAAACTTTTCTACTACCTTAAAAGCAGTTGATAGAGGAATATTCTATCGTCAAAGATATGATGGAACCGGTGGCGTTCTTACAAGAGGTCTTGCTAACTTCTTTCCTGCATCTGCTGCAGCAACACATGATGATGGATCAATGGATGAGATCTCTGGCATCTATGCAATGACCAAATCCGGTAATGAGAATTACTTTGTAACTGTTGATGACTCAGTTAACACAACAATGTTTGTTATTGATAGAGACTCTGATAAGGTATGCACTATAGCTTTGAATGGGGTTACTTGGAGTGATGCTGAGGAAGTATCAGGTTATAAAGATCTTTCAACAGGTGTGAGTTATATTCTCTTAATGGAGTTTGGTGATAACAGTGCTAATAGAACTACTAAAACAATCTATAGATTTGAAGAGCCAACCATTACTGGTTCTAACCTTACAGTATCTACTTTTGATACTATTGACTTTGTTTATCCTGCATCTCCTACATGGGAGGGTGGAGGTATATTAGGTGATGCTGAAGCCTCATTTGCATGTCCAGCTGATGGAAAGATCTACATCATGTCTAAACGTGAGACAAGAAACTTTATCTTCTCACTCCCAATCAAGCTTCTTATACAGGTACTCAAACATTAACCTATCATGGTGAGATGCATGCTGATGTTGTTGAAGAAACCGGTGGTGTTATATCACCTGCTAACGCTGTTGCTGCTTGTATTAGTAATGGTCTAGACAATGTATTAGTTAAGACATACAATAAGGTTTATCAGTTCTATAGAACAAATAGATCAGATGATTGGGCAACAGTAATGACTCTTTCAGCTCCAACAGAAGAAACAAACTATGTTGGTAGAGGTTCAGCACTCTCACAAGAACCTCAGGGTGAGTCTATTTGCTTTGAGCATAATGATAAAGGTTACTTTACAATATCAGAATTTGCTGGTGGTAGCTCCGTTTCATTCTTCTACTATCAATTAAACAATTTTACTATTCCGGAAGGTTCAAACGACTTTACCATTTCCATTAAGTATGGTGTTAATGGCTATACAAGTGCAAAAGATACTTATATTGATGGTGGTACACCTACTGTTAACTATTCTTCACTACCAGCTATGATTAGTGATAAGCAAGCTTCAGATGCTCTAGAACGTTACACTATTGAGATATATGAAGATCTTGGCTCTATGTTTGGACCATCATCTGGTAATGTTGTAGTTACTGATGCAAATATAGATTATGTTGTTGGTGTTGAGGGACAAGGTCTCACACTTCATCAAATAACTACATCAGCAGATATTGATATTGATACAGTAACATACAATACATTAGATGGTACTCTTATTAACTCAGGTAATGAAGCATACGATACCACAGCAATGGGTACTTGGTTAGGTCAAGATACCTTTACTGGTTCAATTAATATACCCGTATCAGCAAGTATCATTCAATCCTTTATTAGAGGAACCAACACTGCACAACCTGGATGGTTTGGTATTGGTTCACACCCAACAGATGGTCAGCAGTTATCTTCTGTAGATGCAGAGATTGAGCATAGGCCTCAGCTCAATATTACCTACACGCTTGAGGCATAAAAAAAGAGCCGCTCCGAAGAGCGACTCTTTAAAACTACTACAACGAAAAAATCTTATAGGCCATCATCCCAAATAAGGATAAGTTGAGAACCTCGATTCTCAAGAACTTGGATAAGGACGCCGGCACCAACGGTAGTGTTGATGAAATCCTCCAAGTATGCCTCTGTATAACGGGCATCTGGTTGTCCACTTGGAGCTGGAACTAAAGTTGTCTTAAAAGCCATGTCAATATTTATGACCAGAGATATCAAATACAAGATTTTTTTAGAGAGATTTTACAACTATGTATTAAATAATGGTATGGCAGCTTGCGAAATCACCCCTCTCTCAGCTTTTCTCTCCACCAATCTCAACAATAAGATTGATTGTTATGGACGTTTAGGTGATCGTATGAAAAGGGCATTAGGTTATCCTCTTGTATCGGTAGAGATTCACCCTGATCAGTTGCACGAAAACATTCAAATTGCTGTAGAGTACTTCACTAAGTTTGCAGGTTATACTAGAGAGTATATGATTTTTGACTCAGCTCTCTATGAGACTAATAAAGGCATTCGTTTAGACATGCTCTATACTCTTGCTAACACTGATATGGATACCAACCGCAAGCAGATTGCTGGTACTAATCCATTAGGACCTGGTCCAGAGTTCTACGGTGAGACTCCCGATATTGTATACACAGCACAAGAAGCTGTATCAGGAACTCTCTTCTCATCCAACTCTGCTCTATCTGCTGACTTTGAAGATGGTATTGAGATTGGTGAGTTGTTTGATCATACCCTTGTAGATACTCTTACAACATTTAGTGATACACTATCCTCTGCATTTAAACCTAATAAGCGTAGAACAATAAGAACAGAAGGTGGTTGTGATGAGACAGAACAAACTACATTCCAAAATGCTTTTGACTATGACCTTATGGACTACAGAAAGGTCATTGCAGTTACAGACTTTGAAGAAGGATCCAATACAGGAATCAATACTCTATTTACTCTTGAGCAAACATTAGCTCAACAAACATACTTCTCATATGCAATGGGTAACTATGGATTTGATCTTATATCATGGTATACAATGAAGGAGTGGATTGATACTCGTGAGAAGATGCTCGCACTTAGGAAGGATATTGTATTCGATGATAGAACTCAATACTTAAAGATGTATCCTCAACCACGTGGTGGTGAGCGCTTCTATGGTGTTCTTTCATGTTATATTGAGAGACCATTACGTGATGTTGTTAAAGAGCAGTGGGTATATGAGTATGCATTAGCACTCTCTATGATTACAGTTGGTAGGGTTCGTGGTAAGTTTGGTAGTGTTCAGTTACTTGGTGGTGGAGCTCTTAACTATGATATACTTCAAGAAGGTATTGCTAAGAAAGCTGAGCTTGAAGAGAAGCTTATGACCGGTGGATCTGCTGGATTCGGTGATGGAGATCCAATTGACTTCTTTGTAGGGTAATGAAAAAGAATAGCAAGTATCGTCAAGGTATATTTGTTCCAACTAACTTGGACAAATTTATAGGCGAACGTGCTGTTTATAGATCTGGCTTAGAGCTTAAGTTTTTTCGCTTTTGTGATAACAATGCTAATGTATTAAGTGGGGTTCAGAGAATATTAAGATACCTTACTTCAATAAGTTAACTGGTAGAACACATAGATACCATATCGATAACTACGTTGTTATAAGAGAAGGTGATCAAGTTACTAAGTATTGTGTAGAGATTAAGCCATATAAGCAAACTCTACCACCTACAACCAAGTATAAAAAGAAGAGTAATCTTATATACGAACAGAAAGCTTACGTTACAAATCAATGTAAATGGGAAGCTGCTAAGAAATATTGTGAGGGAAGAGGGTATAAGTTTTTAATCCTTACAGAAAGAGAGATAACATAGGCTCTGGGCATAAATATATGTATGTCACTTAAACTTAACCTTGTTTGTGAGAATCCTGACCTTAATGACCAATTCGAAGTCATTGAAGAGCAGACCAACAAGAACAGCCCATCTAACCTTTTTATTAAGGGACCTTACATGATGGCTGAAGACGTAAACCGCAATAAGCGTGTTTACCCTCTTGATGAGCTTGAGCGTGAAGTTGCCGTTTATAACGAGACTTTCGTAAAGCCAGGTCGTGCAATGGGAGAACTCAACCACCCTACTACCGCAGATGTTGATCTTGAACGAGCTTGCCACATGGTAACCGAACTAACTCAAGATGGAAATGTATTCTACGGTAAGTCTAAAGTCCTTACTACACCATGTGGACAGATTGTCCGTGCATTAATCAATGATGGTGTTAAAGTTGGTATGTCATCACGCGCTCTTGGTAGCCTTGAAGAAGGTAACGATCACAATGTTGTTCGTAACCTTAAGCTTGTAGCTGTTGATTGTGTTGCTGATCCATCTTATCCAAAAGCATTCGTAAATGGTATCCTTGAGTCAAAACAATGGGTACTTGCTGAAGATGGTAAGTATGAAGAAGCATATGACCAGTTTGAAAAGTCTGTCGGCAAACTTCCTAAGAAGGAAGTTGAGAAGTATCTCCTTGAAAGAATCATGGGATTCATTAACAAGATCTTGATTTTCAACTAAACAATATTAAATAACTGTATGTCTGAAGAACAAAAATTAGAGACTCCACCGGAAAGCTCTACAAAAGCAAAGATTGTCAAGTTTATTGATGCACTTTCTGACGAAAACTACGCTAGTGCGAATAAATATTTACAATCAGCTGTTGAGGATAAGTTGACAGATCGAATCCGTAAGGCTGCAGAAAAACCACTCTTTTAAAAATATATGAACAAAGAAGAATTACCCAAAGACCTTGAAGAGGTTCTCACTAATGAAAGTGTAGAAGCTATCGAGAATGCGTTCAAAGAAAAGCTTGAGCTTTCTGTTGAAGCCGCACTTACCCAACAAGATGACCTTTATGCTGAGAAGCTTGAGACACTTGTTGCAAGCATTGACAAAGACCATGCTGAAAAGATGGAAAAACTTGTTGAAGCTGTTGATACTAACAATGCCAAGAAACTTGCCCAAGTCATCACTAAATATGAGACCGAGCTTAATGAAGGTGCTGTTGAATTTAAAGAGACTCTTGTTGAGTCCATCTCCAATTACATTGAAGAATACATTGATGATGTTATTCCTACTGAGGCTATCCTAGAAGCCACTAAGAATAAAGAAGCACTCAACGTACTTCACAATCTTCGCAATACACTTTCCGTTGACTCTTCCCTTATGGCAGAGAGCGTTAAGACCGCTATTGTTGAAGGTAAGACAGAGATTGATGAGCTTAAAGCTGAAATTGCTAAACTTAAAGCAAGTAACGACACTTAATGAAAACTACATCGAAGCTAAGAGCGCAGTTTTCTTGAGGCAGTACTTCTAAGTTTACAGAGAAGAAAGCTGCTTATCTTAAGAAAGTTTTAGCCGATAAGACACCAAAGTTTATCGAAGAGAATTTCGAATACACCGCCCGCTATTTGACACGTAAGGAAAAGAGCAAATGGAGGTTATTCGTGAGGAAGCCATTAGCCAACGCACTGTGAAGGCCGATGCTCCAAAACCAGTTGTTGTGGAAAAGTTGAACCATCTACTCCAGAAAACCCATATATTGCGGGTTGGATAAGATGAAGTAATTCTTTAACATAAACAATGAGGTGCTCGTCACCTGAGTTACTTGGGCTTGACCCATGAAGGTTGAAATACAAAAATAGAAAATAACATATTATGAATAAACCACAATCATTTATTGATAAAGATCGTGCTGATGCTCTCTTGGAAAAGTGGGCTCCAGTACTCGACTACACGTCCGATAGCGTCGCCGCTATCGAAGACGCTCACACCCGCCTTAATACCGCGGTACTCTTGGAAAACCAAGAGAAATGGTGCCTCGAAGAAAGCAACGTAGCTGGCCCTGGTGGCGCGCTTGGTGCTAACGCCGGTGGCAATTACGCTCCTAACGCTTCTACTTCCAGTGATAGCTACGCGACTGGTGACCAACGCCTTCCTAAGGTGTTGATCCCAATGATTCGTCGTACCTTCCCTGAGCTTATCACTAACGACATCGTTGGTGTTCAGCCTATGAGTGGACCAGTTGGACTTGCATTCGCTTTGCGTTATGCTTACCAGTCCGACGAGCTTGGTTCAGGTGTTGATGGACTTGGTGCTCCTCCTGCAGGTGGCGCTGGATCCGGACCTAACCCTAAGCTTGGTTATGATGGTACCGTTGCAAATGCCGAACTTGGATATCAGTTGCTTGACACCCGTTTCACTGGTGCTTCTTCAGATGACCTTGTTGGTGATACTGACTACTGGAATTTCTCCGATCAGGACAAAGGTGTTGCTAACATCCTTTCTGCTTTCGAGATCACCGGTAACATTCCACAGGTTGAAGTTAAGTTCGAAAAGACTGCTGTTGAAGCTGGTACACGTCGCCTCGGCGCTCGTTGGTCAGTTGAACTTGAGCAGGACCTTAAGAACATGAACGGAATCGACGTTGACGCTGAGATCACGAACGCTATGTCGTACGAGATCCAAGCTGAGATCGACCGTGAGATGCTTATGCGCATGATTCAGTCCGCACTTGGTGCTGGATTCGGACCTGGTTTCTCGGTATGGAGCCCTGCTTCTGCTGATGGCCGTTGGCTCGTTGAGCGTAACCGTGACTTCTACCAGCGCTTGATCGTTGAGGCGAACCGCATTGCTGTACGTAACCGTCGTGGAGCTGCTAACTTCATCGTTGCTACTCCTCGTGTATGTGCTATCCTTGAGATGCTTCCTGAGTTCCAGTGGGTACCAGTTGCTGGTGACATCAACACACAGCCAGTTGGTATTGCTAAGGTTGGTTCACTTGGTGGACGTTTCAATGTTTACCGTGACACCCGTACTGAAGTCCAGAATGGTAACTTCGGTCAGAGCGGTGCTTACACCGGTGGAGACACTGGCATTGAGTACGCACTCCTTGGATACAAAGGACCTGAGTTCTACGACACAGGTATCATTTATTGCCCATACATCCCAGTTATGGTTCAGCGCACTGTTGGACCTAACGACTTCGCACCACGCGTAGGCTTGCTTACTCGTTACGGCGTTGTTGATAACATCTTCGGATGTAATCTTTACTACCACGTTGTTATCGTTCAGGGTCTTGGAACTGAGTTCCAGCCAGGAGCTAAGTCAGTATACTTCTAAGATAACGAGGTTTAAGACCTCACTCACAATTAACCAGAGCGGGTCCAGAAATGGACCCGTTCTTTTGTCTAAAAGTAAGGCTATTTGATTAAATAATATTACCATGGGAATATTTAAAAACAAAAACGATGACGAGGAAGTTCTTAGTCCGGTTGCTGAAGAGAAAGAAGCTGTCGAGAAAGCTCCTTAAAAAGCTGCTAAGAAGAAGCCTAAGGAAGAAAAAGTAGATGATGCTGATGCTAAAGCTGCTGAAGCTGAGCGTATTCGTTTACGCAATCTCGGCTATATTTAAGCCTTACATTAACCAATTTAACATAAAGAGCGGTAGGTGCAAACCTACCGTTTCTTGTTGCTCAGACCCTCTCTAAGCCTATTTTAACCTTTTCTTATGTATATATACAATATGGTTTTTATGCTTCTAGAGCTTCGACTCTTGCCTTAAGATCCTTAACAGCATTAACAAGAATAGGTACTAAGTAGTCTGAGTTAATACCTAATTGCTCTGGGTTTCCGTTATTTACAATAACATCATCTCCATCTTCTGTATCGAGAATATCTTGAGCTAAGAAACCATAACGGCATACTCCATCACTTGATGATGAGGTGCGAGTGTTTCTATACTTGAATGCTTTAGGTTGAAGATCTCCAATAAACTCTAAGCCATAGTTAAGATCGGCAATATCTGTCTTATCACGCTCATCGGAAATAACTGTCCAAGCAACGTGTATACAAGCTGCTGTAATGGCATTGTTACCAAGCTTAATAGTATTTTGTCCACATGAGCAAGCATTGTAACCAATAACAATACTATTGCTATCATTGTTATCCTTACCCTTTGTATTACGTCCAATGTAGATACTATCAGAAGCAGCAGAGAGTGTATTACATCCATTAGCAAAGTATGTTCCTGCATTGTCTCCAATGGCTACGGTGTAGTTACCGGTAACATTACTACCAAAGGCATTATGTCCTAAAGCTGTGTTACCAATACCATTAACGTTAGATTGAAGTGCACATTCACCTACTGCAAAGTTATCATTACCAGTAGTGTTGTTCATCATCGATCTATAACCGAGAGCAGCATTGTTACTACCAGTAGTAGTACATTGCATTGATGCGGAGCCAATTGCTGTATTGTAATCACCACCCCAGTTATCATATAGAGCATACTGACCCATTGCCACGTTGTGATCACCTGATAGAGCATAGAAGCCAGCTTGTGAGCCGATAGAGACGTTATAGCTACCAGTAGTACCACCACTATTAGAGCAATCACCTAAAACAACATTGTTAGTTCCTGTTGTCTGACTATAAGAAGCACATAAACCAATCGCAACGTTCTCACGACCTGTTGCAACGCAGTTGATAGCATGTTTACCTATAGCAACACTATCGGTAATTGTCGTGCTATTAAGCATTGCACCTGTACCAATTGCAACATTATCATCACCTCCAGCAGCTAAATCTTCTCCAGCACAATCACCGATAGCAACGTTACGACAAATGCCATTAGCATTTTTCATTGTTTGGTTACCAATAGCAACGTTATTGAAGCCTGTACTCATTGCATTAGAAGCACACTTACCAATACCAACGTTTCCTATACCTCCAGCACCTACATCACAACCATACTTAAGATTGTTACTTGTATCGTTAGCGCAAATGTTATCTACATCGATAGCACCAGCAACAGTAATAAGAGAAGAGCTTTCTGTAACAATACTATCTTCAATATTGTCACCTGCAGCATTATACTTAGTAAGCTTACAAGCTGTACCAGCATCAACACCAGCAATGTTAAGAGCACCACTATCAATACCTAATGTAACAGTACCACTAGTACCACCACCAGAAAGTAATAAACCAGCAGTAACACCAGTTATTGTTCCTACACAATCTGTCTTAGCATTCCAAGCTGTATCACAAGATGATGTAACACCAACTGTTGGAGTAGCTGTACCACCATCACTAACTGTAATAGCTGTTCCAGCATCAATACCGGTAACATCACCTTGACATGTTGAATATGTATTACTGTCTACAGATCCATCAGCTTTTAAGAATTGAGCACTAGTGCCACCATCCTTAACGATACAAGCACCTTGTATAAGATTAGCAGAATATATAGTATCTGCTGCACTTAAGCCTCCTAAGAAGCAACCACTATCTGCTGAACAAATTTTAATTTCCTGTGACATATATTTCTATTTATATTTAACTCTCTAATGCGCTAATTCTCTCTTTAAGATCATCTATAATTGCTTGCTGCTCTTGCATACCCTTAACCAATATTGGTATGATATGCTCACCCGTGTAACCTAATCTATCTGGATTGTCATTGTTGATAATAACGTTATCATTACCTTCAAGAGCAATAACATCTTGTGCGATAAAGCCATGACGCTTACAGCTAATAGAGCCTGTTGGGTCATTTCTATCTGTAATCATGTTAAATGTCTTAGGCTTAAGATCTCCAATGAAGTCTAATCCATGCTCAAGATCACATATGCATGTCTTATCTCTTAGATCAGAAACTGTAGAGAATGTACCATTTGAGCATACAGATGTTATACTACTGTTACCAAGCATTATCTTTTATTGCTACCACAACCAACAGCACCTGAACCAATAACAACCTCATTTGTTGTTGAAGCACCACCACCACCAGTTGAATCACAACCTATGAAGATACTCTTTGTAGGAGCTGTCATTTGTGTTGTTCCTGTACCAGTAAATCTACCAGCTGTATAACCAATAGCAACGTTACAACTACCAGAAGAGTTACAACCAAGTGCAACAAAGCCCATAGCAATGTTATTATTACCTGATGAAGTCTTCCACATGGCAGCCTCACCTAAAGCAATGTTACAACTACCATTTAGAGCTGTATTAGCATTTGTGCAAGCACCAATTGAGATGTTCTTCTGACCTGTTGTACCAAGCTGGTTAGCACAAAATCCAATAGCAACGTTCTTACTACCAGATGTAATTGTCTTTAGTGCTTGGTTACCAATACCAACGTTATCAATACTGCTACCATTGTTGGTAGTAGTTCTCATTGCATAGTTACCAATAGCAACGTTAGTGCTACCTGAAGATATACCGCAACCAGCTGCACGACCAAATACTAAGTTATCACTACCTGTAATACGGAAACCAGCTGTATCACCAATAGCAACGTTACGTGAACCAGTAGAAACAGATTGTAGAGCTTGTTTACCAATACCTAAGTTAGCATCACCGGTAGATACTGTGCATAGTGTGCAGTTACCAATAGCAATGTTACCAACACCAGAACCTTCTGAAATACTCTTACCAGCACATTTACCTAAGCAAACTGAACCACAGTTAGTTAAGATCTTCTGATCATAGTCACTGCAAACGTTACCTAAGCATGTAGTTGCATTAGCTGTATAGTTTTCATCATTTGTCCATTGAGAAATATTACCACTCTTATTAGTAAAGGTTTGAGTATTACTATTAGTCGTTGTTCCAGTGCAAGTAGTATAACCACTATTGTTAGTCCACTGTGATATATTACCACCTTTATTAGTAAACGTTTGTGAGTTACTTGCTGTAGTTGTTCCTGTGCAATCTAATCCACTGCAACCAGATAATGCTTTAGTTGTTACGTAAGCACTATTCCAAGTAGTATTACAAGTAGAAGCAACACCTATACATACATCTGTCGTACCGTTAACAACTTGTGTAGTTGAACCATCTGGCTGCACATTGTATACCGTTCCTACACATGTTGTATAACCAGCATCGTTAGTCCATTGGTTGTTACTACCACTTTGTTAGTAAAGGTTTGGGTATTGCTAGGAGTAGTTGTACCTGTGCAACCTGTAAAGCCGGATATATCCGAAGCAACAACTGTACCAATACAAGTAGTAAAGGCTGTACTATTATAAGCATTAGATCCGAAGATTTCAGCAAATCTTTTTCTTCTCTCAGCACCATTATCAAGAAGAATAATTTCATCAACTGCAGTATCAATACCACCAGGTCATATCTGTAAGCTCAGATAAGTCTAAGCTAACTGAAATTGTACCACTACCTGTAATAGCACTACCAGCATCAAGACCAGTGCCTGGACTAATACCTACCGAAGTTACTGTTCCAGTGCAGCAAGTAAGACCAGATATGTCAGCTGGTACTAATGTTCCTGTGCAAGTAGTATAGCCACTATTGTTAGTCCATTGTGATATATTACCGGACTTATTAGTAAAGGTTTGAGTATTGGATGGTGTTGTAGTACCAGTACAAGATGTAAAGGAGCTAATATCACCAGCTACAACAGTACCTGTACAAGTTGTATATCCACTATTGTTTGTCCACTGACTAATGTTACCACCTTTGTTAGTAAAGGTCTGAGAGTTACTTGGAGTAGTTGTACCAGTACAAGATGTGAAGCTTGAAATGTCACTTGATACAACAGTACCAACACAAGTTGTAAAGGCTGTAGAGCTATAAGCATTACAACCAAAGATCTCTGAGAACAACTTACGCTTTTGCGAACCTGCATCAAGATAAACTATCTCATCTGTTGAAGGTACAACAGCAGCAGTACCATCAGTCAATTCACTAAGATCAACATTAAGAGTAACACTACCACTACTACCACCACCATCAAGCAATGTGCCTGCAGTGACACCTGTAATATCACCGGTGCATGATGTATAGCCACTATCGTTAGTCCATTGTGATATATTACCACTCTTGTTAGTAAATGTTTGTGTATTACTTGGAGTAGTTGTTCCTGTGCAAGATGTGAAGGAGCTAATATCACTTGATACAACAGTACCGGTACATGTAGTATAACCACAACCATTTGTAAGCTGATTGTTATTAGTAGCAATTGTTGTTGAGTTATAAGCATTGTTACCAAAGATCTCAGAGAAGCGCTTACGCTTTTGAACGCTAGCATCAAGATAAATTATTTCATCTGTACCAGTAACAATAGCACCAGTACCATCAGCAAGCTCGGAAAGATCTAAACTAACAGAAGGTGTTGTTCCTGTACCAACATCAATACCAGCATTACCAGCTGTTATACCAGTTACTGTACCTAAACAGCATGTAAGACCACTAATGTCTCCAGCAACTACTGTTCCGGTGCATGTTGTGTAGCCGCTGTTGTTGGTCCATTGAGAAATATTACCACTCTTGTTAGTGAATGTTTGTGTATTGGAAGGTGTTGTAGTTCCAGTACAAGATGTGAAGGGAGCTAATGTCTCCAGCAACTACTGTTCCTGTACAAGTAGTATAGCCACATCCATTTGTAAGCTGATTGTTATTAGTAGCAATTGTTGTTGAGCTATAAGCATTCGATCCAAAGATCTCACTGAACAACTTACGCTTTTGTGAGCCAGCATCAAGGTAAACAATCTCATCTGTTGAAGGCACAATAGCAGCTGTACCATCAGTAAGTTCTGAAAGATCAACATTAAGAGTAACACTACCACTTGAACCACCACCATCAAGCAATGTACCGGCTGTTACACCAGTAATGTCTCCATTACATGAAGTATAACCACTATCATTTGTCCATTGTGAAATGTTACCACCTTTGTTAGTAAAGGTTTGACTATTACTTGGAGTAGTTGTTCCTGTGCATGTTGTATAGCCAGTAGAATCAACACTACCATTTGCTTTTAAGAACTGTGAGCTTGAACCACCAGCTCTAACAAAACATGTAGCACTTACAGCACCTGCAACAGTTAATTTAGCATCAGGGTCTGTAGAACCAAGACCAACATTACCACCGTTTTCAATATAGAATACAGAAGAGCCATCATCTTGGAAATTAACTACTGGTTGTACACCTGTCTGGTTAACAATAACAGCTGGACCTGTTCCAGCATTTGTTACACATAACTGATCTGTAATACATGTATCAGTATTAAGACATGTGAAAGTACCATTAACGGTTAAGTCACCGGTAACTGTTACATCAGCACCAAAGGTTTCATCAACGTTAGTTCTTGCAACTGTAGAGTCAACACATAGAGCAACACTACCACTTGAACCACCACCAGCAATACCATTAGAAACCGTTACTGCTGTAATGTCTCCGTTGCATGTAGTATAGCCACTATCATTAGTCCATTGTGATATATTACCACTTTTGTTTGTAAAGGTTTGTGTATTGGAAGGTGTAGTTGTACCTGTGCAAGTTGTCTTAGCATTCCAAGCTGTATTACAAGCAGAGGTAATGCAAACTGATATACTACCACTTGTACCACCACCGGTAATGCCGGTACCAACACTAACACCAGTTATGTCACCAACGCAATTAATACCAGCACAAGCACTTTGGTTAAGACCTGCAAGGCAAGATCCATCAAGAGCTAATGTAGCTGTACCACTTGTAGCACCACCACTAAGACCATTACCTGCTGTAACACCTGTAATGTCACCTGTACATGTTGTATAACCGCTGTTGTTTGTCCATTGGCTTATGTTACCGGACTTGTTAGTAAATGTTTGAGTATTAGAAGGTGTTGTAGTTCCAGTACATGTAGTATAACCACTGTTGTTAGTCCATTGTGATATATTACCTGACTTATTAGTAAAGGTCTGTGTATTAGAAGCTGTTGTAGTACCAGTACAGCATGTAAGACCATTTAAGTCAGATGCTACTAATGTTCCAGTGCATGTTGTATAGCCTTGACCATTTGTAAGTTGGTTATTGTTAGTAGGAATTGTTGTGCTATTATAAGCATTGTTACCAAAGATTTCAGAGAATAGCTTACGCTTTTGTGAGCCAGCATCAAGGTAAACAATCTCATCACCTGAAGGGTCTATAGCTGCTGTACCATCAGCAAGCTCACTCAAGTCAACATTAAGAGTAACGCTACCACTTGAACCACCACCATCTAACAATGTCCCAGCTGTAACACCTGTAATGTCACCAGTACAAGATGTAAAGCCACTATTGTTTGTCCATTGTGATATATTACCACTTTATTAGTAAATGTTTGTGAGTTACTTGCTGTAGTTGTTCCTGTGCAGTTAAGACCTGCGCAAGCACTTTGGTTAAGACCAGCAAGAGCATCTCCATCAAGAGCTAATGTAACACTACCGCTACTACCACCACCAGAAAGACCATTACCAGCAGTAACACCTGTAATGTCACCAACACAAGCAAGACCAGCACAAGATGCTAATCCATCTGCTAATGACTTAGCACTATTCCAAGCTGTATTACAAGCACCTGTAACTGCTACAGAAGGAGTAGATGTTGTACCATCACTAATTGTAATAGCAGTACCAGCATCAATGCCGGTTACATCACCTGCACATGTTGTATAGCCACTATCATTAGTCCATTGAGAAATATTACCACTCTTGTTAGTGAATGTTTGTGTATTGGAAGGTGTAGTTGTACCTGTGCAACAAGTGAGACCACTAATGTCTCCAGCAACTAATGTTCCAGTGCATGTTGTATAACCACTATCATTAGTCCATTGACTAATGTTACCTGACTTATTAGTAAAGGTTTGTATATTGCTTGGTGTAGTTGTTCCAGTACAAGATGTAAAGGAGCTAATATCACTTGCAACGACTGTACCTGTACATGTTGTTTGGCATTCCATGCTGTATTACAAGCAGTAGTAACACCAACGCAAGGTGTAGAAGTAGCACCATCACTAACTGTTATGGCTGTACCAGCATCAATACCAGTAACATCACCTTGACAAGTTGTATAAGAATTACTATCTACAGTACCGTTAGCTTTAAGAAACTGGCCGCTTGTACCTCCATCCAATACGATGCAAGCAGCTTGTATCTTATTACCTGAATATATGGTATCGGAAGCGCTTAAGCCTCCTAAGAAGCAACCGCTGTCTGCTGAACAAATTTTAATTTCTTGTGACATTGTCTATAATATTTAATCTTACATTTTGCGGATCATTGCCTTGATCTCATAAGAGTCACCACCTCCGCTTTCCATTGCTTGGGCAATGATGGTTCCGAATGGATATGGACTTGTTGATTTCTTACCATGTCCTTTACAACTTGATGCTGTAATAAAGTCTCCTGCAGTAATGCATCCAGTAATGCAAATTGGCTCAGCACCTAATACAATAGGAGCTTGACTATCACCAGTTGCAACACCGAATACCATTGTGCTTTCTTCTTCTGTTGATTCAACTACTTCACCATCACTATTAAGTGC
>UEXL01001351.1_pt1 | contig 15261 bp, 34 predicted proteins | sample 1796671 | NCBI WGS metagenome assembly UEXL01 (sample SAMEA4772471, study PRJEB27181) | metagenome
AACATAAACAGAACGTTTTCTGTTGGTGCTGATATTGCGGCGTCTGCTTGGGTGTTTAACCTGCAAAATCCCGCCCCCCGCTACTAGCTAAAACTTACTGAATTCTAGTCGCGTGTCGCGTGTGTCTTGTAGCTTGCGCCTGTGCTTTTTATTTTGGCAATTTCGCGTGTAGGTTGTGGCGTCGCTTGTGCTTTGTAAATGAGATATAGATATATATCCATTGGCCGCTAGCCACTCGTTATGCAGGGCCAGAATATTGGTCATTAATGGGCCTACTTTACGGGTCATTAATAATTTTGAATAATTAAGCGTTCAGTATTAGGAATTTTTATAATGCTAGTTTTATCTTCTAATTCTTTAAGCGTCTTAACATCATAATTTTGCTTAATTTCTTTAAAGTTCTCATATTCGGTAAACTCGCAACAATAAGCGATCGGATCAAATTCTAGTTCCGTGTCGCAACTTTCCTCGTATTGAGTTAGATAGTCATATAAGGCCGTCAAGCCGTCATAACTAAAATTATCTGGCCTGATATTTTTGAATTCGTTTTTAAAATCAAATTCATTTATTGTTTGTTTCATATTGTTTTATCTCCCATATTATCCTATTGACTATAAACTCTAAAAATGCATAATCAAGATATATTTTCAAATTATTGAAAATAAATAAAAACAAATGCGAGGATATAAAATGACAGAAAAGAAAAACATAATCATTTAATGGCTACTAATTGGAAGTACTACATTAAGGAAGCTATTAAAACGGGGCTTGAAAGTCCGACACCTTATAAGGTTATACCTTATAAGAATGGCATTGGTATTAAAAAAATAGAGTTTATCAAATGATTAAAATTCTATTGATAATATCTTTATTGCTTAGCTTTGTTATGACTTTTTTAGGTGTGGTTGTAGCTGTACACTCCGATCCATTAACAGGGTTATTAATATCAATTGCAGGTTGTGTTTGTATGTTAAGAACTTTCTACCATATAGACAGCCAAGCTATATAAACCGAGTTGCTCGCTACCCGCCACGCGCCACGCGTGGCGGGTTTTTTTATATCTAACAATACAACCTGAGGTTGTGCCTCGATAGAGGTACCAAGTCGACACCAAAAAGATTAGAGTCCGTAGGACATTATTCTCTAGTTAGTTAGTATGTAACTAAATGTTAGTATATATAGTCGGATTTGTACGGTTTACCTCCTCAAAATCATTATTGCTTTGTAAAACAATAAGGAATACAATAACAATCGTTGGAAACATTAACCAAAAAATTTTACAAAAAATTTTTTTCAAAATGCAAATTGATTTAGACAAGATAAAAAAGCTCCCGCCTGACGTGAAGAAAGACTTCATGAAGATGTACCTGAAGCTCGATGAGAAGAAAAAGATCCTCAAAGTCAAGGACGACTTCCTGTCATTCGCCAAACATATGTGGCCAGAGTTTATAGAAGGTAGACACCATAAGATTATTGGAGATAAGTTTAACCAGATTGCAAAGGCAAGATCAAGCGATTGATTGTTAATATGCCACCAAGACATACAAAGTCAGAGTTCGCTAGCTCCTTGCTGCCCGCCTGGATGATCGGGCGTAACCCTAAACTTAAAATTATTCAAACTACTCACACCGGAGAACTTGCAATTAGATTCGGGCGTAAAGCTAAAACATTAATGGACAGTGAAGATTATAAAAAGTCTTTGAGACAAGATTAAGGGAAGATAGTCAAGCAGCGGGTAAATGGGAAACTGCACAAGGTGGCGAGTATTTCGCAGCAGGTGTCGGTGGAGCAATAACAGGTCGTGGTGCTGATTTATTAATTATTGATGATCCACACTCGGAACAAGACGCAATGAACCTTACAGCTCTTGAGAGAGCGTATGATTGGTATACATCAGGTCCACGTCAAAGGTTGCAGCCAGGTGGTGCAATCGTTTGTGTAATGACAAGATGGAATGTCAAAGATCTAACAGGACAATTATTAAAACATCAAAAAGAAGCAAAGTCAGATCAGTGGGAGTTAGTAGAGTTTCCTGCTATTATGCCATCTAATAAACCTGTGTGGCCTGAGTATTGGAAGTTAAAAGAATTAGAAACTGTTAAAGCATCACTATCAGTTGGTAAATGGAACGCGCAGTGGATGCAAAACCCAACTAGTGAAGAAGGTGCAATCATTAAACGTGAGTGGTGGAACGTTTGGGAAAAAGAAGAAATGCCACCTCTAGAACATATTATACAATCTTATGATACTGCATTCATGAAAAAGGAGACAGCGGATTACTCTGCAATCACCACGTGGGGTGTCTTTAGAGAATCAGAGGATAGTCCACAACAGTTAATACTTGTTGATGCACTAAAAGGTCGATACGAGTTCCCCGAACTTCGTCGCGTTGCTAAAGAACAATATGATTACTGGCAGCCAGAGACGGTATTGATTGAAGCTAAAGCATCGGGACTACCATTAACCTATGAACTTAGAGCTATGGGTATACCTGTTGTCAATTATACACCTTCAAAAGGAAATGATAAGCATGCAAGAGTAAATGCTGTTGCACCTTTATTTGAATCTGGTATGATATGGGCTCCTGAAGAAAAATTTGCAGAAGAGGTAGTTGAGGAATGTGCAGCTTTTCCGTATGGTGATCATGATGACTTGGTTGATAGTATGACTCAAGCTGTGATGCGGTTTAGACAAGGAGGGTTAGTACCACATCCTGAAGACTACAAAGATGAGCAGATTATAAAAACGAAACGAACTTATTATTAATGATTAAAGGCAAAAAATTTGGCCCACCCCCTAAATCAGGTCCTAACCCACAAGGCTTGAATATTGGATATAATACTGTTAAGACAGTCAAACTGGAGAAAATAAATGGCAGAGATAGAAAAGGCCTTACCCAACGAGGTAAGAAAAGAAGTTAACATTCCGAGTGAGGAAGATATACAAGTTGAGTTAGAACAACAACCAGAAGAAAAAGGTCCGGTTGAAGTTCAAGAAAACGAAGACGGTAGTGTTGATGTTGACTTTGATCCAAAAGCTGGAAGTCCTGGAGAAGACGAAGGACACTTTGCAAACTTAGCTGAACTATTACCTGACGATGTATTAGATCCATTAGGAAGTAAGATGTGTGTGAAAATTACATGGATTACAAATCTTCAAGAAAAGATTGGGAAAGAAGTTACACACAAGGATTAGAATTATTAGGTTTTAATTATGATGATAGAACAGAACCTTTCAAAGGAGCAAGTGGTGCAACGCATCCAGTATTAGCTGAAGCTGTTACACAGTTTCAAGCATTAGCGTATAAAGAATTATTACCAGCAGAAGGTCCAGTTAGAACTCAAATAATTGGTATGCCTACACCTGACAAAGAAGCTCAATCACAAAGAGTAAAACAATTTATGAATTATCAAATCATGTCAGAGATGCAAGAGTACGAAGCAGAGTTTGATCAAATGTTATTTTACTTACCACTTGCAGGTTCAGCATTTAAAAAAGTTTACTACGATGAAATTATGCAAAGAGCAGTTTCAAAATTTGTACCAGCAGATGATATTGTTGTACCTTATACTGCAACATCATTAGATGATTGTGAAGCTATTATACACAAAGTTCGTATGTCAGAAAACGAATTAAGAAAACAACAAGTCGGTGGATTCTATAGAGACATAGAAATTAATCCATCATACATGAATGAGTCTGAGTCTGAAAAAGCAGAAAGAGAATTAGATGGAACATCAAAAGGACGTGATCAAAGAATGTATACACTTCTAGAATGTCATGTTGATTTAGATCTTGAAGGCTTTGAAGATTCTGGAGAAGACGGTGAACCAACAGGAATAAAAATTCCATACGTTGTAACTGTAGAAGAAGGCACAAGAAAAGTTTTATCTATAAGACGAAACTATGAAATAGGAGACGCACAGAAAAACAAAATTAATTACTTTGTACATTTTAAATTTTTACCAGGACTAGGTTTTTATGGTTTTGGTTTAACTCATATGATCGGTGGATTATCAAGAACAGCAACTGCAGCTCTTAGACAATTGTTAGATGCAGGAACATTATCAAACTTACCAGCAGGATTTAAAATGCGTGGAATTAAAATGAGAGATGAAGCGCAATCTATACAGCCAGGAGAATTTAGAGATGTTGATGCACCAGGTGGAAACTTGAAAGATGCATTTATGACTTTACCGTTTAAAGAACCATCTCAAACTCTATTACAACTTATGGGTGTCGTGGTACAAGCAGGGCAACGATTTGCATCGATTGCCGATCTGCAGGTAGGAGACGGGAACCAACAAGCAGCAGTGGGCACGACAGTAGCTATGTTGGAAAGAGGATCGAGAGTAATGTCTGCGATCCACAAAAGAATGTATGCTGCAATGAAAAAAGAATTTACAATTTTAGCTAGAGTATTTAAATTATACTTACCTCCAGTTTACTCCTATGATGTTGTTGGTGGACAAAATCAAATTAAACAAACTGATTTTGACGACCGAGTTGACATCTTACCAGTTGCTGATCCAAACATCTTTAGCCAGACTCAACGGATATCTTTAGCTCAAACAGAAATGCAACTGGCTGCCTCAAACCCTCAAATACATAATCAATACGAAGTGTATCGAAACATGTATGAGGCACTGGGGGTAAAAGATATTGATTTAATTTAAGTGAAACCACCACAACCAACACCAAAAGACCCAGCATTAGAACATATTGATGCGTTAGCTGGAAAAAATTTTCAAGCATTTCCTGGTCAAGACCACAGAGCACACATTACTGCTCACTTAAACTTTATGGGAACTAACATGGTAAAAAATGCACCAGCAGTTTCGGCTGCAATTGAAAAAAATTGTTTAGAACATATTAGTTTAATGGGACAAGAACAAATTGAATTAGAATTTAGAGATGAATTACAACAATTACAACAAATGATACCAATGTTACAGAACAGACAAGCCATGATGCAGAATCCTAACCTACAAAATCAAGTGCAAATGCTACAACAAAAATAGAATCAAGAAAAGCAGTGTTGATTGCAGAGATGATGGAAGAATTTGCTAAAGAAGAGAAGAAAATTACTGGTGATTTTGGTAATGACCCTATTGCTAAACTAAAAGCAAGAGAGTTAGACCTTCAAGCTAAAGAAAATGCTAGAAAATTAAAAGAAGGTGAAGAGAAAATGAACCTAGACAAGATGAAAGCTATGATGAACCAAGCAAACGTAGAAGAAAAACTAGATCAGAACGAAGAACTAGCAGAATTACGTGCAGATACGTCAATTCAAAAAACAATCTTAGGTAAAACACTACCATCTAGTGATAAAACACCAGATCAAGTGTCAATTATTAGAGGAGGAAATTAATTATGTGGTTTAGTGCAATAAAACTAGCCGTTTCGGCAGGATCAAAATTTATGCTAACAAACAAAAACTAAAATGGCAATGTCAGATGCACAGCTTATGCATGCATCTCGTATGGCCGAAGGAAAAGAAGCTTACCAAGGAAAACTATTAGAAGCCAGTCAATCAGACTGGAAGGACGAGGCAGTTTTAATAATTTTAAGTTTGCCCATAGCAATTCTGGCCTGGGCAGTCGTATCGGACGATCCGGGAGCGATGGACAAGGTAAAATTGTTCTTTGAGATGTTTTCAGAGCTTCCAAAATGGTTTACAAATTTATGGATCCTTGTCGTGGCGAGTATTTATGGTATAAAGGAACACAAATATTTAAAAACGGAGGAAAAAAATAATGGCAAATAACAGATTTAATAAACAGGTAACACCTAAAGGTTATCAAAAAGGTGGTTCAGTAAAAAAATCAGAACATCCTTTAGCTGGAAGACAAGGTAATCTTTTACATAGACTAAAATCTCAGAAACAAATAAAAGCGATTACAGACACTAAAAAATATAAAGATGCAAGCTACAATGAAAAACAAAAAATGTTAGATGCAGGAGGTGCTTATACTAAATCTGCTCCAGATCAAAAAAGTAGAACGTCTAGAAAAATGGGTGGTAGAATTAGAAAAATGGGTGGTGGTTCATTAAAACCTGTTCAACCAAATCAAAAAGGTTTAAAAATTACCTACTGAAGTCAGAAACAAAATGGGCTATATGAAAAAAGGAGGAAAAGTTCATGGCAAATAGATTATATAACAAACAAGTAACACCTAAAGGATACAAAAGAGGTGGTGAAGTAAAAAAACCTGGAAAGGTAAGATCTTTTTTTGGTAAAGTTAGAAAAAAAATTGCACCAACTTTTGGTGAGCAATTTGATAAAGCTAGAAAAATAAACAAAACTTTTACATCAACTAGAGATGATAAGACTAAAGGTAAATTAGAATATTCTACAAAGAAAGCTTCAGAAGTTAAAGCAGCTAAGAAAAGAATGTCTGATAGAGAAAGAGCTCGTGTTGGAGATAAGAGTAAACAACTTTCTGAAAAGGTGCAGCTTTTAAACTTGCTAGAAAATCTGGTAAAAACTTTTACACAAAGGTAAAAAATTCTCAACACTTTTAAAAGGTGAGAAACCAAATAAAATAATGCCAGAACTATCTGGTAAAACTTCTAAAAAGATTAAAAAATTTGTAGGAGCATAATGGCTGACAAGAAAAATTTTCTAAAAACTATGATGCCAGATCTAAGAAATAGAAAATCTAGAATAGTAAGTGACGTTGAATTAAAAGAAATGAATGAAAGAATTAAAAAGGAAAAAGAAACAGGTGGAAAGATATTTTTGATTACATAGAGATATTCTAAGTACACCTTATAAGATTAGAGGTGGACAGGCAAAAGGTGGTTTAATAAAAGGTAAACCTAAATTAGCAAAAAGAGGTTTTTAATATGGCTAAACTCTGTCCAAAAGGTAAAGCAGCAGCAAAGCGTAAGTTTAAGGTATATCCTTCAGCGTATGCTAATATGTATGCATCAGGAGTTTGCTCTGGAAAAATAAAACCAGGAGGCAGAACTAAAAAAGCTGAAGGTGGTAAAATTAAAAAAGGTTTTCCAACCAACCCTTCTATTGAACAAGAAGTAAAAGATTACTACACAAAAAACTTTGGATCAAAAAAAGCTAAAGCAAAGTTAGGTGAAAGAACTCGTGACTGAAGAAAAGTAAAAAAAATGGGTGGCGGAATGATTACTCAACCTCGTGCTATGTATGGTAAAGGTGGCGGAGTTTGTATAAGAGGAATGAATAGGGACGCTATCGGAAAGAATTCGTAATGGCCAAGAAAGGTTTACGATCATGGGTTCAAGAGAACTGGGTAGATATTGCAAACAAAAAATCAGATGGCTCATTCCCGAAGTGTGGAAGAAGTGGTGGAGAAAAAAGGAAAAATTATCCAAAATGCGTGCCTATTGCAAAAGCAAGAGCAATGTCTAAAGGACAACGTGCAGGTGCTGTTGCAAGAAAACAAGCTAAATCAAATACAGGACCAACACCGTCAAGAGCGGCAACATTTGCAAAAAGAAAAAAAGCAGCAAATGGTGGTTACATGGGTAGCTTTATAAAATTAGATGTAGATGGAAAAACAATTGGTAATCCAAGTTTAAAAAAATATTACAAAGGAATGTTGTAATGAGAAAACAGGATAATATGCCTGCAAGAAATAAAAGAATTTCAGATCTACAAAATCTGGAGCAGGCATGACACGAGCTGGTGTCGCTGCCTATAGAAGAAAAAATCCCGGTTCTAAATTAAAAACAGCGGTGACTGGCAAAGTCAAACCAGGATCTAAAGCTGCAAATCGACGTAAGTCGTATTGCGCACGTAGCGCAGGACAAATGAAAAAATTTCCAAAAGCTGCGAAAGATCCTAATTCAAGACTAAGACAGGCTCGCAGAAGATGGAAATGTTAAATGGTAAAAAAACTAAATAAGGTAGCAAAAGCTTTAGGTAATGCTTCTAAGTTACATAAAAAACAATCAAACATAATTAAAAAACATATAAATGAAATGAAGTCTTATGGCGGATCCAAAAAAGGGAACGGGAAAAACCTAAAGGTTCTGGAAGACGGTTATATACAGACGAGAATCCTAAAGATACTGTCGGTATAAAATTTGCAACACCTGCAGATGCAAGTGCTACGGTTGCAAAAGTAAAACGTGTTAACAAACCATTTGCTAGAAAAATTCAAATATTAACTGTTGGAGAACAGCGTGCCAAGGTTATGGGTAAATCAAAAGTCGCTGCAATTTTTAAGAAAGGTAAGGAGACAATTAGAAATGCGAGACGCAATAATACAGGCACTGGAAGATAGATACAACGCACAAATATCTGAAGCAGACGCAACTCTTAAAATCTATTTAGAGAATAGTGTTGGTATAGGAGAACATCCTCAACACATAGATGAAGTAGATAAATTAATTGAAAAAATTGCAACTGCAGAAGAAAAACTAAAAACACTAAAGGAGTTTAGATTATGATGGATCCGTTAGTAGTTGTAGCTAAAATACAAAAAATGATGCGAGATAACCTGCAAAGAGTTGGTGATGCCATGATTAGTGGTGGTGTTGACAATATGGAAAAATATCAGTATATGTTAGGACAAGCGAGAACATATCAATATCTATTACAGGAAATCTCTAACCTGCTAGAAGAAAAGGAGCAAAAAAGATGAACAAGGAAACGTTATCGACATCAAAGGAAGTCCCAAAAATTAAATTGGCACTTCAAGAAAAATATGACAAAGAAGCAAAGGCAGAACCAGAACCTTTGAATCCAGACAATATACAAAAACAAAAAGAACAACTGCCCGACCCTAGTGGCTGGCGACTTTTAGTTTTACCTTTTACACCGAAAGAGAAAACTAAAGGTGGAATAATTATTGCACAAGAATCATTAGAAAAATTACGTATTGCTACAAACTGTGGCTACGTTTTAAAAGTTGGACCCTTAGCATATTATGATAAGGAAAAATTTCCAACAGGTCCTTGGTGTAAAAAAGGTGATTGGGTAATTTTTGCAAGATATGCAGGATCAAGACTACCAATTGAAGGCGGTGAAGTCCGTCTATTAAACGACGACGAGGTTTTGGGTACAATAGATAATCCAGAATCTGTGTTGCATAATATATAACATAGAAGGAGATAACTATGCCAGACGTAGAAGAAAACAAACAAGAGCTAGTTGATATTGATACATCAGGTCCTGATGTAGATGTTCAATTAGAAGAACCAAAAGAAACGAAAGTAGAGGTCGAAAATGAAAATGTTAAAGACGATAATAAGTCCGATGACACACCTGAAAAACTTGATGTCAAGCCTGATGTTCGAGATAACAAGGACGACAAAGAACAAGTTAAAGAGGAACCTAAAAAAGAAGAAGAACTAGAACAATATAGTGAAGGCGTTCAAAAAAGAATTGCTAAGTTAACTAAAAAATGGCGTGAAGCAGAAAGACAAAGAGAAGCTGCTTTAGAATACGCTAAAGGTGTTCAAGACGAACATTCTAAATTAAAAACAAAAGTATCTAATTTAGAACCTAGTTATGTAAATGCAATGGAAGGTAAAGTTATATCTGGTCTACAAGCAGCACAAGCAAAATTAGTTGCTGCAAGAGAAGCTGGAGATATTAAAACTGAAGTTGATGCACAAAAAGAAATAGCAAGACTAGGTGTTGAAGAGGCACGAGTTGCTGGAATGAAGCAACGAGCGGCAGCTGAAATGAAACAGATTAAAGAACCTGTTAAATCATTAGATCAAGCAGTAGCACCTCAACAAGCAGCACCAGATCCAAGAGCCGAAGAATGGGCTGAAAAATTCTTGGTTTGGTCAAGATAGTGCAATGACGTATACTGCGTTTGATTTACATGAAAAACTAACTAAAGAAGAAGGGTTTGATCCTGCTACTGATGAATATTATGCTGAGGTAGATAAGAGGATGAGACTTGACTTCCCCCACAAATTTGGTAATACTGAACCAAAGGAAACGACTAAACCTACTCAAACTGTAGCGTCAGCTACGCGGAGTGTAAAACCAGGTCGCAACACAGTGAGACTCACTTCATCTCAGGTAGCAATTGCTAAAAAATTAGGAGTGCCATTAGAAGAGTATGCGAAACAATTAAAAATCACGAAGGAGGCATAAGCATATGAATACAGATAAAATAAAAACTTCCCGTGCGAGTCAAACTAGAGTTAAGACAGCTAAAAAAACAGTTTGGACTCCACCGTCATCTTTAGATGCACCCCCTGCACCAGATGGGTTTCATCATAGATGGATAAGAGCCGAGACTATGGGTTTTGATGATACAAAAAACATGGCCGGTAAACTGAGATCAGGTTACGAATTAGTGAGAGCTGATGAATATCCTGAAACAGATTATCCAGCTATTAACGATGGAAAATACAAGGGCGTGATCGGAGTTGGTGGCCTATTGCTGGCTAGGATATCGATAGAGTTAGTTAAATCGCGTGAGGAATATTTTAATAAACTCACAAAAGCAAAAGACGAAGCGATTGATAACGACCTCTTGAAGGAACAGCACCCAGGTATGCCTATCGATGTAGATAGACAGACTCGTGTAACCTTCGGTGGTACAAAAAAAGACTAATAATTTTTTAGTAATTTTTGCCAACGAATAAATTAACCGTTTACCTTTGGTAAACAAATGGAGATAATAATATGGCAAACCAAGACGCAGCTTTGGATTAAACCCTAGGCAAAATTGGTCAATCAGCTGATAACAACGCCGCTACTGAGTATGAAGTAGCAGCATGTGCATCTGCTTTTGCTCAAAACGATTGTATGGTAGCTCTAGCAGCTGGTACAGTTGGAATTGGAGCAAACACAGACAACGGAGTTCTTTTGGGCTCTATGCAAGGTGTTTTTTTCACTGACGCGACTACAAGTAAACCGACATTTGCTAATCACTTAGTAGCTTCAAACGCAGCTACTGACATTAAAGCATTTGTCACTGACGATCCTTTTCAAGTTTATGAAATACAATCGGCAGCAACTGGCGCAACTCAACAATTAGACGTTTTCACAAACGCTGATTTAACTGTTTCAGCAGGTGTTACACCGCATTTCGTTTCTAAAACTGAATTAACGGACACTCAATCAACAACAACAGCCAACTTGCGAATCATCGGAGTTTCGGACGATCCAGACAATAGCGATTTATCATCAGCTAATTGTAACTTTAAAGTGATCATCAACGAACACTTCTACATGACAGCAACAGGCGTATAATAGCAGGATAGGAGAATAAATTATGGCTATATCAAGAGGACAACTAGTTAAAGAACTAGAGCCAGGTTTGAATGCACTATTCGGCTTGGAATACAACAACTATGCTAACGAGCATGCTGAAATTTTCGACACTGAAACATCTGACAGAGCTTTTGAAGAAGAAGTAATGTTATCTGGTTTCGCGAATGCACCAATAAAAGCTGAAGGAAGGCGTATCATTCGATGATGCACAAGAAACTTTCACAGCTCGTTACACACATGAAACAATTGCTTTAGCGTTTGCAATCACTGAAGAAGCTATCGAAGATAATCTTTATGATAGACTTGCTTCTAGATACAAAAGCTTTAGCAAGATCTATGGCTAACTAAACAAGTTAAAGCAGCTAATGTGTTAAACAACGCTTTGCGACTGCAAACGGTGGAGATGGAAAAGCACTATGTGCTACAGATCACCCTATCGCTGCTGGAACAGAGAAATGAATTGTCAACTGCAGCTGATCTTAACGAAACTTCATTAGGCAATCTTTAATTGATATCGCAGCAATGACTGACGAAAGAGGACTAAAAATTGCAGCTAAAGGAACTAAAATGATAATTCCTTCTGCGCTTCAATTCACAGCTGAGAGATTAATGAAATCTCAAGGTAGAACTGGAACAGCTGATAATGATATCAATGCAATTGTATCTAAGGAATGATTCCTCAAGGTTATGGTTAACAATTACTTAACTGATACTGATGCGTTCTTTATTAAAACAGACGTGCCTAATGGATGAAAATTTCGTTAGAGCACCATGAAAACTGCAATGGAAGGTGACTTCATACTGGAAACGTAAGATACAAAGCTAGAGAGATACTCATTTGGGTTCTCTGACTGGAGAGGTATTTTCGGATCACCAGGAGCATAATCATAACATTTTTGTGGCGGGACATAGTTTCGCCACAATTGAATTTTAGAAAGACATAATCATGAAAAATTTACAGTAAAAATATGGGCATACGATCATTACGCAAAATTTAATGTTTATGCTGAAGATAATGCTATTTCTCTTGAAAAATCAATCCTTGACAAACTGGGAGAAAAGAGTATAAATTGGGAATATCTCGGAAACAACTATAATAACGAGATAAATCGAATAACTTATGAGGAGGTTATTGATGATACAAGACCTATACAAACAAAAAAGGTCCTTGGAGTTGAAGTGGCAACAGGAGCATCTGTCTAATGATAGATACTCTTGAAATGGTCAGAATTGATGACAAAGTTAAAAAGTCATTACTGAGATCAAGCTGGAAGAAGCAGCTATTGCTCACAGACAGAATAGCGTTGAAGGCGCTGCTCCACAAGTTTCTGTAGCTACTTAAGTCACAAAGCTACATCGCTGAAATCGCACTTTCTTTACAGGCTCTCTTGCACTCTACTAAAAACTGTTGTACAAAATCACACTATACAAATTAAAAATAAATTAAATAGACGCGTATAGTCGATTCCCTAGGGACTACATTTAAAATATCTAGGAGGATATTAATATGGCAAATACAACTTTTAATGGACCGGTAAGAGAACAGGGTTTTAAACAAATCACAAACAACTAACTGGTGCTACAGATAACACAACAATCGATTCAAGCGGAAATATAGTAGCAGGTGGAACTGCAACTTTTGCAGGTATTGTAGATCTTAACGGAAATACAATGTCAGCAGGTACAGGTATCACAACTGGTACAGGTACAGTTTATGCAGGTTCAGCAGTTAAAGTTGGTGGAGTTTACTCTACTTCAATTTTAATAGACAACTGGTTTAGCAAGTTCTGGTTCTGGAGACATTATCAAAAGCAACTGCTAACTCACACGTTGGACAAATTACTGCAGCTAACAATGGTACTATCTTAACAGGTCATGGTCTGTTTATGAAACTCCAGCAGGTGGTGATCCAGATATCGATTTTTGGTATGCGGATGAAGCAACTGGTACAGAAGATGCAATCAAGGTTTAACAAACCAAACACAATTAATGAATAACGGTGACTTAACTGCCGCTTCAATTGATTACTTTACAGCAGGCGCAGTGCCAGCAGCAGATAAATATTTATATTTAGTAACTGGTGCAGCAACTGATGGAAACTACTACAGCAGGAAGATTACTCATTGAAATGTGGGGATACGACGCGTAATAAATAAATTAACTCTTTGGGTGAAGTGTAATGACTCACCCCTAGATAAAAGGAGAATAAAAATGGCAGATGTAGTATTAAATAAACTATCTTTGATGGTGATAAAAATTAATAACACACTATAATAATGTTTCAGATAACGCAGGTGGTACAACAACTATTGTTGATGTTTCAGCATTAGGCACAAGCAAGTGGTGATACTTGTACTAGAGTAAGATTAAATAAACTTTGGTATAGTGTTTCAATGACAGCTAAAGTAGATTCATTAAGAATGCTTTGGGATGCAACAACGTTTTAACTTTAGAACAAAGTGGTTATTTTGACTATAGTTCTATTGGTGGAATAAAAATAACGAAGCTTCAGGTGTAACAGGAGATGTTAAAGTAACTCTACCAGCTTGTACAGCAGGAGATACTGCTACTATTACTGCGAGTGGATTAAAGTATACTAGGAGGTAACGGATGGCCAATACAACTTCGGCACAGTTACTTTCGACAAAACTTTTGCAGTTGATGATTTAATAGCAGCGCGAACGAATTGGATCACAAGTAACTTCTGGATATCAATTAAAACAGCAAGATCTTTAAATATAATGTTTCAAGAATGGGGTAATAGAGGTTTGCACTATTGGGAAGTAGGTGAATCAAATATTGATTTAATTGAAGGCAAGCTGAATATAATTTTTAGAGCAAGTGGTGATGGTACAAGTTCTAGTACAAACCATCTGATGTTTATGGTGTAGCAGATGTTCTTGAAGCAACTTTAAGAACAGATAGAACTGCAACAGATCAAGCAGATTCTGCTTTAACAAAAATTGATAGATCAACTTATTCTGCATTATCAAATTATCTAAAGGAACACCATCAAAATATTTTGTACAAAGATTTGTTGATAAAACAATAACAGTTTACCCAACAGCAGATTCATCTAATGCATCTAAAGATTTACATTTTTATTATGTAAAAGAATACAAGATGCAGACAACTTATACAGATGCAACAGATGTACCATTTAGATTTGTACCTTGTATGGTATCAGGTTTAGCTTTTTATTTAGCACAAAATTTAACCACAATTAGTTCAACAAATGAAATTATATTATGAAGATGAATTAGCTAGAGCATTATCAGAAGATGGTTCTTCTACTAGTGTTCATATAACACCAAAAGTTTATTACCCAGGATCATAATGGCAAGAGGAAAATACGCAAAAGCAATATCAGATAGATCAGGAATGGAGTTTCCATATCATGAAATGTTGAGAATGGAATGGTTCTTTAGTTCATAGATCAGAGTTTGAAACTAAACATCCACAATTAGAAATTAGAGCTAAACATGGTGAAGAACAAGGTTTAATGAATGCAAGACCAGATAGAACTGAAAATGAAGTAATTGCAATATTAGGACCCAATCCTTTTGAAACAATTGCAGCTTCATCAGGATAAATGTATCAGAATTTGCTCATGGTAGATCAACAGGAGATACAGTTAGATTTAGAGGCACACTTCAACTTCTGCAACATTTAATAATCCAAAAAATTTTGATGGTATTACAGGATCTAATGTTGCAAAATCTGCTGGCTACTCGATTACAGTTGGCAAACGAGATTCAAGTGGAAATATAATACAAACAGACAATTTCTATCACTTTACTGTAGACACAAACACTGCTACAAGTGGAGGAGTATCAGGAGGAGGCAATAATTGTTCGGCTGGTCCGGCAACATTGACAGCATAATATGGCAGGATTAAGTGCATCAGGATTAAAAACACAAATAAGAAGCTATACAGAAGTTAGCTCTACGGTGCTATCTGATAGTGTTTTAGAAAATATTATCTTAAATGCACAGTATAGAATTTTTAGAGATGCTCCTATTGATGCTGATAGAAA
>UEXL01000524.1_pt1 | contig 15250 bp, 19 predicted proteins | sample 1796671 | NCBI WGS metagenome assembly UEXL01 (sample SAMEA4772471, study PRJEB27181) | metagenome
ATTGATTATGTAGAAGCAGATGATGTTATAGCTTATGTCGCACAACATGACAAGTATAAGGATTGGGACAAAGTTATTATCTCTTCGGACAAGGACTTTTTCAATTGGTTGAGGGCAACTGTTCCCTATATAGACCAATACAGGATACTCTATTAGTTCAAAAAAATATAATGGAACAGTATGGTATCCATCCTCGCAATTTTGCACTGGCTAGAGCGTTCGAAGGAGATAAGTCGGATAACCTTCCGGGAGTGCCAAGAGTCGGCCTTAAAACAATAAAAAATAGGTTTCCCTTCATGTCTTCATCTGTATCTCACGAACCAGAAGATATTTTTAAATTTTGTGAAGCTGTGGAAAAACCTATAGGGGTTCATAAAAACATACTGAGCCATAGAGATGTAGTAGAGAGTAATTACGAATTGATGCAACTATATAATCCAAACATTTCGATAGTTCATAAAAAACAAGTTAACTTTGCTTTAATGGAATTTGACAAGAGTTACAGTAAAATCGAAGTATTGAAGAAAATGGCCACTGATGGCATCGACGCAGGAAAATTCAACAGTTTGTTCATGTCCATGAAAAAAATAACAAAATAAATTTTTTACTTGACATGTCTTTAGCAATCGGTTATAATACTTATAACACGGAGGAAGAAATGGAAAAAAAGGAAACATTCCAAAGATTTGGAAAAGAGTTTCAAGAGAACTTATGTCAATTAATTTTAGAGGATCGCCCGTTTTGTGATCAACTTTTAGAAGTTCTAGATATTAAGTTCTTTGACTACGAATATCTTACAATCTTTACTAAAATTTTAGTGGATTATAAGCAAAAATACAAAGTGCACCCATCTTATGCTATCATGGAGTCAAGGATAACAATTGAGAGTAATAATTACTCAAAAGCGTTAAAAACTGTGATGCTAAATTACTGGGCGAGAATTAAAAGTAGCAACGGAATTCCGGAAGCCCAATACATAAAAGATAGTTCCCTAGACTTCTGCAGAAAGCAGGTTCTAAAAAGCGCCATGATGAAATCAGTTAAACTGATCAAGTCATCATCTTTTGATGAAATTCAAATGGTTATCGAGAATGCTCTTAAATTGGGCACTGATAATGATTTTGGGCATGATTTCCTTAAAGACTTTGAAGAGCGATACACTATTGCAGCAAGAGACCCTGTTTCAACCGGCTTTCCTCGCATGGATGATATTTGTAAAGGAGGTCTTGGTAAGAGTGAACTTGGTGTTGTTATAGCTCCAACAGGAGCCGGAAAGTCAATGGTTCTTGTGCACCTCGGATCCGAAGGTCTCAGAACAGGAAAAACCGTGGTTCACTATACTCTAGAGTTGGCGGACACTGTTGTCGGCAACAGATATGATAGTTGTATTAGCGGCGTACCATTAGCAGATTTATTCGCAAATAAACGTCGCGTCCTAGAATCAATTCAGGATGTAGAAGGACAGCTGATTATCAAAGAATATCCAACTAAGTCTGCTTCAACTGAGACAATCAAGAATCATCTGGAAAGACTGAGAAAAAGGAATATAGAGCCGGACATGATCATTGTTGACTATGCTGATCTTTTGAGACCAGTTCGTACAACGAAAGAAAAAAGACACGACTTAGAGAGCACTTACGAGGACTTGAGAGCAATAGCACAAATCTACAAGTGTCCTGTCTGGACTGCATCCCAAACAAATCGTTCCGGCTTAAACGCAGAAGTTATAACCATGGAAGCAATTTCAGAAGCATTCAATAAGTGCTTTGTGGCGGATTTTATTTGCTCACTGTCAAGAACAGTACAAGACAAGCAAGCTAACAAGGGGCGCATCTTTATTGCAAAGAACAGAAACGGCCCCGACGGACTAGTGTTCCCAGCATTTGTTGATTGGTCTAATGTGTCAATAAAAGTATTAGAAAGGTCCGGCGATGAATCAATGTCCGATGTCATAAAAGACTCAGACACAAACACATTGGATTTTTTAAGACAAAGATATAAAAAAAAAATAAATAATAACGAGAGGTATAAATGTTGAAATTAGGAAATATTAATGTAAGAAAGTTTAAACTTTCTGAACAATTTATAAGTAAATACAAGGAAGCGGAGGTCCCATGGGGACCTGTTGGGTATGTAACGTTTAAAAGAACTTACGCACGTCGCTTAGCTGAATTTGAAGAAGGTGCTGTAGGCACCGAAGAATGGTGGCAATCTTGCCGTCGTGTCGTCGAGGGAATGTTTGATATTCAAAAGCGTCATGCGTTTTCTATCGGAATTGAATGGAATGACGCAAAAGCTCAGAGAACAGCAAAGGGAGGCATATGATCGCCTTTTCAATCTTAAGTGGACCCCACCGGGTCGTGGACTTTGGATGATGGGGACTAGATTTATTTACGAGAGAACAGGAGCAGGGTTGTTTAACTGCGCTTTTCGCTCCACGAAAGATTTAACTCAAAAAGGTGGTTATATTTATGCTTGGATGATGGATGCTTTGATGTTGGGCATTGGAGTCGGTTTTGATACGTTGGGAGCTAAAACCCTTACTGTTAAGGAGCCACAATGGACCAATGATGTGCTTAAAATTGAAGATTCTCGAGAAGGATGGGTCAATTCAGTGCACATTCTTTTGGATGGTTTCCTACAAGGTAAAAAAGTGCCTCAATTTGACTATTCCGGAATAAGAGGTGCAGGCGAACTAATTAGAGGCTTTGGTGGGACATCAAGCGGTGCTAAGCCATTGATTGAATTGCACAATGACTTAAAAGATCTTTTGGTGGCAAGAGTTGGAGATTTAATTGAATCAACCGATATTGTTGACATTGAAAATCTTATTGGACGCTGTGTTGTTGCCGGAAACGTAAGACGATCAGCGGCACTTGCCATTGGACAAGGAGATGATAAAGAATATCTATCCATGAAGAATGATCAAGAGAAGCTGTATCATCATCGATGGGGTTCCAACAACTCATTTGAAGCAAAAGTTGGCATGGATTATACTTGGCATGCAAAACAGTCTCAAATTAACGGAGAGCCCGGATACATCTGGCTTGATAATGCTCGTAACTATGGAAGAATGAAGGACGGCAAGAAAACAGATGACCTCAAGGTTATGGGTTTCAATCCTTGCGTGGAGCAACAATTGGAAGATGCGGAGTTGTGCTGCTTGGTGGAAACCTTCCCTGCAAAACATGACACCTTCGAGGACTACATCAAGACCTTGGAGATAGCATACATGTACGGCAAAACTGTTACTCTGATTAACACTCATTGGCCCGAGACCAATGCTATTATGTTAAAGAATAGAAGAATCGGTCTCTCACAGTCAGGAGTGGTGCAAGCCTTCAACAAGTTCGGAAGAAGAACAGTGTACAGTTGGTGTGATGATGCCTACACTCACGTGGAAGAATTAGACAAAGAGTATTCTGACTGGCTTTGTGTCCCACGAAGTGTTCGTATGACATCCATCAAGCCCTCTGGTACGGTCTCTCTTCTTAACGGATCTACACCGGGAATCCACTTCCCAGAAGATGAACATTATATAAGAAGAATACGTTTTTCTAAGAACTCAACACTCCTTCCTCCTTTAAGGGAAGCGGGCTATAAGATAGAGGAAGATTCATACTCTCCAAACACTTATTGCGTTGAATTTCCAGTAAAAGAGCCGTTCTTTGAAAAAGGCAAGAGAGACATCTCAATGTGGGAACAGTTGGAGATTGCAGCACAATACCAACATTACTGGGCTGATAATTCGGTTAGTGTCACAGTAACGTTCAAACCAGAAGAAGCAGGGCAAATTAAGGATGCCTTAGAGATGTACGAATCCAGACTTAAAGCTGTATCTTTCTTAAAGTATGAAAAGACTGGATACAAACAGGCTCCTTATGAGCCAATAACAAAAGAACAATACAAAAAAATGATTGACAAAATTAAGCCGATCTCTAGAATCATGACTGATGAAGGTGGTGTTGGCAGTAAATTTTGTACAACAGATACGTGTGAACTTCCATAACTCGCACTTATTATTATAAATAACAACGGACATTTGTGAGTTATTAACTATTTAATATAAGAAATATAGGAGAAATAATCAAAAATATCCAAATCATTAATAGATTTTATAAAGAAGAAGAGAATTCTCATGTAGTGCTACCAACAGACTACAAGAGGCCGGAGAAACCTTATGCGCTAGGTAAAGTACTGGACGTTTCGCCGGATGTTAGACTGAATTTACAAGTTGGCGAGACAATAGTTTTCGAAAAAGAATGTTGAATAAACTTGAAGTGTTTGGAAGAATGCACTATTTAGTATTAGAAAATTATATATATGGAGGTATTCTAAATGAAGTTGATAGCAAATTACTTAAAAGTTAATAATCGAGACAATAAAAGAAAACAAAATGGTTTTAACTGAAGCATTGGGGAGAGATTATGATTCCTTGATGGATAACATGGAGGGACGTAATCCTGAAACTGAAAGTGTTGGAATAATGTCTGCACAATACACTATGGCCCAAAGCGGATTGCCGCAAGAAGAAGAAGATGCAAGAGCTGAGAAGCTTAACAGAGTCTTGTCTGAAAGAGGGATGGATAATCTTCCAATCGACGGTAAATATGGAAACGATGAAAAATCCAATGTCATACATAACCCATCCATGGAACAAATGGAAGAGTTGGATATGCCGCCAATTTGAGCAAGAGTCTTAGGTGTACGGAAAAAAAATGGAAGACGGTTCAATGGAATACGAACGCAGAAAATTGAATTATGAATCTGATGGATCAGGCCGTTACCCCGGAACTGTGGCTACCACTACAGTGTTAAAACACGAAGAGTTAAAAGATGAAGATGACAATTATAGTGCTATTAATGGCATGAGATTCGGATTCCCGTTTTTTGGGTAATCACAACAACATAGGAGCTTAAATGAATCACGAGAAAGAAAACAAAACGATTTTCTTATACGGAGATAATATTGGTAAAGTTCAACTAATCGAAAGCTATGGTACTGATTTGACAATTGTCAACAGTGCCAGAGTTTCTTTTGGTACCAACAAAAAAGAACTAGATAAGAGAGATAAGAAGCTAATCAAATATTTGATAAAACACAGGCATACATCCACTTTGGAACATTGCGGGGTGACATTTAAATTCACCGTACCTATGTTCGTTAGGTCCCAACATCATAGGCATCGTACTTGGAGCTACAATGAAATCTCTAGAAGATACACTGACAAGAATTATCAGTTCTACTGTCCCAAAGAGTTCAGGACACAGTATAAAAGCAACAGACAAGCTAGCAACGAGAATGATCTGGTGGATCCTAAAGTCCTATCCTCATCCAACTACGGCCTCGTTCCAGCTTCATATCCAAAAGCCTCAGTTCTATATAAACAACATTGTGAAAAATCGTTAGCACTCTTCGAAGATCTGGTAAATAGTGGAGTTTGTCGAGAACAAGCGAGAGGAGTCCTTCCGCAAACTACTTATACAGAGTACTATGGAACAGTAAACTTGAATAATCTTTTAAAGTTTATTAGTTTACGAATCCATGAAGGTGCTCAGTGGGAGATTGTACAGGTTGCAAAAGCATGTCTTGAAATTGCTAAAAATTTATACCCAGTTTCAGTCTCTGCATATGAGGAGTGGATTTATGGAGGCAAAGTATAGAAAAGGCAATTTAATAATTTTGAATTCTTTTGGATTGTTGAGAGATCATGATAATAAAGCAAAGGTTGGTATAATAATCTCTAGTCCACGAAATTACATGAAGTGCCATGAAATTGTTGAATTGTTCTATTGGGTATACGATGTAATGATTGGGGATCAACTAATTAATGATGTACCTCAAGAATTTATAGACAGGATGATTGACAATGAAAACGATACTAAATGAGTGGAAAAGATTCCTAAAAGAAACGAGAGAAGACGACCTGTATATCGCCGGCATAATCCTGCAGGCTCTGGTAACAGGAAATGTTGATGCACCACTCATGCAAAAGGAACTTCAAAAACAATCGGAGAGAGCAATTAGGACCTTAAAAGGTGTCCTAGTCGATCCAGAGTTAGAGTATGACGTGTACGACACTGATACAATTTATAAGGGCAATCGTGAATTGCACTTTCTGATTGGGGTTCCCGGAAGTGGCAAGGGATATCAATACTTCGAGAGCGAAGAAGAGTTTAGAAGCCGAGCAGAGCAGCTATTAAGCTTACTTAGGGAAAAGCAATATGTGATGCCAGAAAGAATCCCTTTAGATTATCGAAGATCCGCTCAACGACAAGGCAGTGAGGTTTATCATTCTGGTGGTCCGGGCGACGCTGGTCTTGCATTACCCAATGCAGCTTTTGAAAAAGAAGATCGTGAAGAGTTGGACGCCAATATAGTAAAGTGGGTAGATTACCACAAGTCTCTATGGGAAGGAGATCCCATGGAGGCTTACGAATCATCCCAAGCCGTAATCCCAGCGTTGGAGTACTTTGTAAAGCTTTATTCAAGGTATGATCCCTATGAAGAGAAATACCGCGAGGCCTTAAGGTCCTTAATTGACACCCTGAGAGGCGCGTCTAAGCCGGAAGTTCCCGGAAAAAGTGAGTATGAGGTGGCAAAAGAATATGCTGAGGCACTTAAGAAGGAAGTGGAAGAGTTAACAATGTTGTCTCGTCAAACACCAAAAAGTCCGGAACACAAAAAACAAATTGAACAAGCCAAAATTACAATAACAACAAAGTCTAAAGAATATAGGGATGCAAAAAGAAAGATGCGGAGTGTTCGTGCTAGATGAACTTTACTTTGATAAAGTAGTCCTTGGAGGATCTCTGGAATCGTTATTATATTCCTTTGTAACCGAGACTCCGATTATAATTTGTAATCCTATTGTGCCGTTTGAATTAGAGACTTTAGAGTATGATGAAGAGTTTAAGTTTTTGGGGTATGAAAACACTCGCGTTATTTATAAATCTGAAATGTGGGACAGACTTTCGTTTATTCTTTCGATGGCTGGGCTTGTAATGATGCCCAATGTTATTAAGAATGTGAGAAAAGACGATAATAGTTTAATATTTGCAACAGAAGGCAATTCGAGGGTTACAATTAAATTTAAAAAACTTATATCTTTTGATAAAGAGAATGAAGAATTTTATCATGTATACGACTGGTTTGACATTAAGTCTGGTAAGGATATAGTGTTAACCTCATTAGAGGACAATGACGACCAGTTTGTGCACAATATTTATTTTTATACCTCCAAAAGAAGGGGTGCAAAAATTGCAAACAAAGATCTTGTATCATACTCAACAATTAAGCGTGATGAGATTTACGACTACGAAAAGTCAGAAAGTTTTTGTCGGCTCAAGACAGTACAGATGATGAAAGAGGCAGGTCTTAGGGGCAAACCTAATGGCTACAATAGTCGCGGAACTGCCCTGTACTACGCAATCAAAATAGAACACACCCATCGAGAAATTATCAAGGAATATAAACCCCTACACAGTTTTAAGTCCATTCTAAAAAGAAGGAAAGAAAAAGGAGACGCATGGAACTTAGCGAGAAAACTTTTACATCACAGACAAATTTCCATCTTACGGGAATCGTCCCGATTGCAGGTCAAAGTCTAGACTTTAATTTAGCATATCCGGATTGCATGCTTCCAATTGCGCCAAACTATACTCTGATAGAGGCAGCGATTGTTGAATGTGCTTATGCCGGTTGTGATAATATTTGGGTTGTTTGTAACGACGACATCGCCCCCGTTGTTAGACACATCGTTGGTGATTATGTTGAGGATCCAATGTATTTCTATAATAAAAAGACTAGAACCAGTGACACCAGAAGAAGGATTCCTATTTTCTGGGTCCCATTGCACCCAAAGGATCGAGACAAAAGAGACTGCTTATCCTGGAGCGTGTTGTATGGTGCACTATCTTGTCTTAAGGTGTGTTCTCAAATCTCTAAGTGGACAATACCGGACAAATACTATGTAAGCTTTCCGTATGGCTATTTTGTACCAGATCAAATCTGGAAGAGCCGCAGAGCAATACGTTCTCCAAAAAACTTCTACACAGTGTCCAACGGAAAAACCATTCAAGATAATTTGTATACCTCTTTTACATTTGGCAAAGAAGAGTTTATCAAGTATCGAAGAAATGTTCGCAAAGGAACGGGCATGTACACAACCGAAATTGTCGATGAGAGGGGAATACCAAGATCGAAACTTCCCTTAGAAAAGAGATGGTCCGCCAGATTTTTTGAGTTGAATGATGTATTTAAGGATCTAGATTTATCTGGTTCGAATGTACTTGAAATTGATTATTGCAACATAGGAAGCTGGGAGGAATATGTCGGTTTTATGAGAACCGACATTGTTGATAAGGTTGCGCGACCACCTAAAGACATGTATTCTTATAAGGAATTTAATCCTGTAGGTAAAGACATAGACTAATTATGGTATGTCTATAGAAACTAAAAAATTTAAAAAACACCTCAAGGAGTTGCAATATCAAAAATCGGAACTGGACTTCGTTCGTGAGATTTTGAAAGATGCCCACCCAAAGTTTGAGAAATATTATAGAGACTATTGTGAAAAGGAGCAAATAAACATCTCAGAGTTGGATAAAAACAACAAAGAGCGTATTGAGGAAATGATTCCAACTGCAATGAGACAAGACTATACTGATGGTGATGTTTTAATTACGAAACAAAAGGTCAAGTTCAAAGACAACACAGATGCCAAACAGTTTAAGAAACTATATCGTGAAGTTGCAAAAAAGTGTCATCCGGATGCCGGTGGCAATGAAGTTGATTTTAAAAAAATTTCCAACGCAGATGAAGGTCGCAATTGGGATGTGTTATTGGAGTTGTGTGCAAAATATGAAATTCAACTTGAGGATTATGAAGAATTAAATAAAATCTTAAAAAAACAAATTGAAAAGGTTAAGGGAGAGGTTAAGCTGGAAAAATCCACCTATAGTTGGTGTATGTACGATTGCGGCGAGAACATTGTTTGTAAAAATAATTTAATTAAAAAATTTCTAAAACACCTGTTTAACTATGAGACAAGAAAATGAGTGAGCTTTCGGTGGGAGACTTAGTTCTGTACAGGCCAGCTCTAGAAACTTTTATGCTGATGGCACAAAACAATTAGGGGTTGTTGTGGAAATATTTATTGATCGAACCCCTTTACATATGAATTTTCCGGAAAAGCAATATTTTGAGTGTGAATATAAGGTTATTTGGATTAATTCCGGGTATACTTCAATTTTGTTAGGGTTTAACTTGGAAAAACTAAAAATACCAGATAAATAATTGACAAATTTCTCTGGTGTGTTATATTATTAATACTTGGAGAGAAAAAATGTATAACATAATAAACGATCTTCGCCAGAAGATTATGAATAAAGGAGGCTTTGTCAATGCACATAGCCATTTAGATAGAGCGAATACTTCCCATCACTTTTCGAAAGAAGAGCAATATAGGTTCTTGAAAGAAAAGTGGAAATTGGTGGATGAGATTAAAAAGAAATCTGACTATTGGGCTTATAAGATTAGAATCAACAGCGCTATCGATAACCAGTTGATTATGGGAACAAAAAGTATTTGTTCTTTTATAGATGTTGACGATGTTGCTTCAACAAGAGCAATCTTGGCCGCTAGAGAGGTCAGTCAAGAAAGAAAAGACATCGCCTTCTATACGGCATGTCAAACCCTTAAGGGAGTTCTAGATCCCATGCAAGAACTATTGATTAGAAACTCCTTGATACATGTCAACATTATAGGTTCATTGCCCGGAGCCGACAAAGATAGAGAAGCAGAACATATTGATAAAGTTATGGGCTGGGCAAAACGATATAAGAAAAGACTGCACGTGCATGTAGATCAATTAAATACGCCCAAGGAAAAAGAAACAGAGTTGTTGGCGAGAAAAACCATGGAACATGGCCTCGAAGGTAGAGTCACAGCGATACACAGTCTTTCTCTGGCAGCACACCCGAAACACTACAGAGAAGAAGTCTATAAAATGTGCAAGGATGCAGATCTGTCCTTTATAAGTTGCCCAAGTGCTTGGATTGATCACCCTCGAAGAGAAGATTTGGTACCATCTCACAATGCAATCACACCAGTAGATGAGCTACTCAATCATGATTTGATTGTAGCTATAGGATCAGATAATATTCATGACATTTATAAACCATTTGCCGATGGAGACATGATGTTTGAACTTCGATTGTTGCTTGAAGCATGCAAGATCTACGATGAAGATGCTCTTGTCAAGATAGCGACAGAGAATGGAAAAAAAGTTTTAGGTATTGTTTGACAAACAATAAGAACATGTTATAATAATAGAGTACTTGAGGAGGAATTATGGAAGAAATTAAATTTGTAGGGCTTCATGCCCATAGCGGGGTCGGCTCACCCTTTGATGGCTTTGGCTACCCAGAAGAGCATATGGACTTTTGTTACGAGAATGGAGGAAGAGCGCTGGCATTGACAGACCATGGAAACATGAATGGCTTTGCCTATCAAGTTTTGCATGCCAATAAGATGGCAAAACTTGGAAAAGACTTTAAACCAATTTTTTGGTGTGGAAGCTTATTTTATCAATGATGTTGGTGATTGGCGCAAACAATACGAAGAACACAAAGCAGACAAAAAGAAAGCTAAAGAACTTTCAAACAAGCAATCCGGTGTAAATGTTGAAGAAGAAGGGGCAACCAAATCAAAAGGTCGATCAATTAATCGTTCTCGTCATTTAGTTTTGTTGGCAATGAACCAAACTGGACTTAACAACATATTTAAATTAGTATCGGAGAGTTATAGTGGTAAATATTTTTATCGGAAGCCTAGAATGGATTACGGCCTTCTTTCTAAATATAGTGACGGTGTTATTGCTATGTCCGCTTGTCTTGGCGGTGTTTATGCTGGCTGTTATTGGGAGAATATTGAGAATGGCGAAGAAGCGGTTCTTGAGTGCATGCGAGAAACAACCCGCACTATGGTTGGTATTTTTGGTGATCGTTGGTATGGCGAGCTGCAATGGAATGCTGTACCTGAACAGCATGATCTTAACAAACTAATCATTCAAATGCATAAGGAGTTCGGTATTCCTTTGGTATCTACCGCTGATTCTCACTATCCTAACCCAACGGCTTGGAAAGACCGAGAGCTCTATAAGCGACTTGGTTGGTTGGGACGTGGAACGCCAGAGTGGCTTGACATGACTCTTCCCGGCGCAGTATCTGACATGGATTATGAGCTTTATCCAAAGAACGGACAGCAAATGTGGCAAGATTATAAAAAATACTCGGAAGGACATAGCTATGAAGATCAAACAATACTTAAATCAATTGAACAAAGTCATCATATCGCTTTCGAACGCATCGAACAATTTGTTCCAGATACTACTGTTCGTCTTCCTGACTTTGTTGTACCTGCTGGGCGTGATGAAGATGACTACTTACGTGATCTCTCTCTTGGTGGTTTAAAATTGTTGTCAAAACTCAAGCCAGACTACATTTCTAGAGTAAATTATGAACTCAAGGTTATTGCAGATCGTGGTTTTCAAAGTATTTCTTGACAATGAAGGCTATTTCAGACAAGACCAATGAAGTTCAGATAGCTGGCCCCGGTCGTGGTTCTGCCGCTGGTTCATTAGTAGCTTATGCTCTTGGGATCACACAAGTTGATCCCATCCAGTACAATCTTCTTTTTTCTCGTTTCTTGCGTTCTGATGCAACAGACTATCCGGACATCGATTATGATGTGTCCGATCCAATGGTTCTCAAAGATATGTTGATTGAAGAGTGGGGAGATGATGTTGTTGTTCCCATTTCAAACTGGAATACACTGCAGCTTGCGCTCTCTTCTTAAGACATCTCTAAATTCTATGAGATTCCGTTCAATGAAGTAAACGCAGTTACAAATATTATGCTAAAGAAGCCACACCGCAGCTAAGCGAAAGCATGGAATCAAAGCTGGTGTTTATACACCAACCTTTGAAGAGGTGATTGAGTTTTCCGATTCTTTAAAGAGTTCCTCAATAAATATCCACACGTAGCAGAGCACGTTTAGCTCTCATGGTTCCTATAGGTCTTGTTCTCGTCATGCCGGTGGTGTAGTTGTTGGAGAGAACTTAGATAAGTACATGCCTTTAATTTCATCTAAAGGAGTTAGACAAACTCCATGGTCAGAAGGGCAAAATGTTCGTCAATTGGAACCTTTGGGTTTCATAAAGTTTGATATTCTTGGATTATCTACGCTTCGAATGATCGAAAGCTGCATTGAGAGAATACTTAAGAAAGAGGGGAATAAAAACCCTTCATTTAAAGATGTTAAGGCATTCTATGATAAAAATCTGCATCCGGATGCAATTGATTTAGGAGACCAGTCAGTTTATGAAAACATATTTCTTCGAGGAAAGTGGGCAGGAATATTCCAATTTACAGAGAAAGGAGCACAATCGTTTGCGAAAAGAGCAAGACCAAAAACCATCATTGATATCGCAGCAATCACTTCAATCTATCGACCGGGCCCTCTCTCTGCTGGAGTTGATAAACAGTATGTTTCTGCTATTAATGATACTTTGAGCATTAATTATCTTCATCCTCTCGTAGAAGAAGTAACCAAAGAGACCTATGGTTTCTTAATTTTTCAAGAGCAAATTGCTCTTCTGGCCTATAAGCTAGGAGACAACATCACGATGGATGAAGCAAATCTTTTGCGGAAAGTACTTACTAAGAAGGGAACCGGAAAGGGACATGAAGTTAAAGAGAAGATCAAAGAAAAATTTCTTAGAGGATGTGTGGCTAAGAATATTGATTTACAACACGCTACCGAGCTTTGGGATACTTTTGAGTATTTCTCTGGTTATGGTTTTAATAAGTCTCATGCTGTATCTTATTCCATTATATCTTTTCAATGTGCTTGGCTTTATAACTATCATCCTGCTGAGTGGATGTGCTCTTTCCTTGACAGGGAACCGGATACGAGAAAGGAGAAGGCGATTAACATTGCTAAGTCTCACGGTTATTCTATACGCCCTATTGATATTAATACTTCTGGTGAGAATTGGGAGAGCGATGGGAACCAATCTCTCGTTGCACCTTTAACAACCATTAAAGGTCTGGGAGACAAGGCAATTGAGGAGATTACTGCACATCGACCATTTAACACTGTTGAGGAGCTTTTATTTCATAAAGAAGTGGTTTATCGGAAACTTAACAAGAGATCATTAGATGCTCTGTGTCGTGGTGGCGCTTTAGGATCTTTGATTGACGAGCGCTTCACTGGTGATAAACATTTTTTGGTCGGCATGTTGTATTAATAGACCAAAGAGTCTCAAAAAACTAAATGAAAACATTGAGAGATACAAAGATGCTGGAGATTTCTGCCTTAGTGACAAAGTAGAATTTCTCACGGAATTGACCGGTATCTTCCCTGTGTCCATGGTCTACCCGGATATAATACTAGACAACTTAGAATACTTTCAACATGCATGTCCGCCGATCTCTGACTTTGATGTCAAGTGTTTAGCTGGCCATCTCGCAGTACCTAGAAGCATCAACACTAGAAAATCTAAAAACGGTAAATGGTTTGCAATTATTGAACTGTTGGACACTAATAATGTTGCAACCAAGTTGAGAATTTGGAATGTTGACCCCAAAGAAGTTAAGCAAGAGATAAAGATAAATGAAGTGTATCAAATAAAAAATGTACAATACTCTGATAGTTGGGGGTATTCTCAAAGAGGTATCAAGACATGGAAAAAAAATGAAAAGCTTTGGGAACTCAATTGGATAAGAAAAACAGCAAACACCGGAGTTTGAAAAAAAATAATATTTTACTTGACACAACACACAAAACATGATATAATATATAAGCAAGGAGGAAAAATGCTAGATAGAGAAATATATGAAAGAATAATTAGGGAGTTCAAAGGCAAAGCCGGTGGACCCGAGAGTGAATCTATACTTGTTGATAACAAGGAGGAGTCCAAAGATGGTACCATCGAAGTATATGCCATGGGCAAAGACGCAGCCAAGATAGCAGAGCGCTGCTGGCCTGCGATTACTAAAGTTAAGTTTGAAAGAGGGGCATGTTTTCTTACAATAAGAAGATCGGCCTTTCGAGGAATACCAGCAGCATTTAAAATAATAAAGGAGTGAATGTATGATAGGTGATGATATTAAAATAGTAGTGTCTCAAGATCTACGCGATACAAAATCAAAAACAGAACATATCGTTGAATATATCGAGAGTCTAAAGGCGATTGAGGACTGTATTAAGCCCTACAAGGAGCAGAAAAAAGAATTAAAGAAGGAGTATCTAGAACGAAAATGGTTGTCGAAAGAGGACATTACCCTTTCAAATCAAGCATTGCGTCTATTGAAGGACGATGTTGATATGGGAGATTTGATTGATATGTACAATTCTTTAAAAAGCAAATATGAGAGGGACGATGAATAGAGCTCAACGAAGAAAATTGGGAATAAAAGGAAAGAAGCCTGATCTTGAGAAAAAGATTGGGCTCTTTGATAAGCTCCCAAAGCAATGTACAAATTGTGATAAGCCATACGATAAAAAAGATAAACAGATGGCTATGACGTGGTCTGTTGTTGTTAGAGAGGAAGAAGGTAAAGTTAATTTATATTGTCCGGAGTGTTGGGATGATGCACACAAACTCATTAAAGAAATCAAGGAGAAATTAAATGAGAATAAGAGTTAAAAAGGTACATGAGAAGCTGTAATACCTAGATACGCGCACTTTGGAGATGCTGCTGTAGATCTCGTAGCGGTTAAACGTTGGGAAGATGACCATGGCAATCTTTGCTACGGAACTGGGCTTACAATGGAGATACCAATACACCATGTGGGCTTGCTATTCCCTAGATCGTCAGTTTCCAAGACAGATTTAAGACTTTGCAATTCAGTTGGGGTTATCGATTCTGGGTATCGTGGGGAAGTTATAGTTAAGTTTGACAAACAAGGGAACAATTGCTATGAACCCGGCGATAGAGTTGCACAACTATTGTTGGTGCCAATACCAAGCATCAATTTTGTTGAAGTTATAAAAACTCAGATAGAGGCACTGGGGCTTTGGTTCTTCCGGAAGATAAACTACTTATTGTATGACAGAGAAAAAAGAAAAAAAAGATAAAAAGATAATATTTGATGACTCTTCGAAAGAGGCACGGTCGATTGAAAATTCGGCTTGAATATGACAATCTAACGCAAGCCGAATTTTTCGTTCTTTATAACTGG
>UEXL01000377.1_pt1 | contig 15244 bp, 14 predicted proteins | sample 1796671 | NCBI WGS metagenome assembly UEXL01 (sample SAMEA4772471, study PRJEB27181) | metagenome
TGCAGTAAGGCCTCCTACCTTACTGGACGTGTAATGAACCTGTCCCTGATAACGCTCAACTATTGCGTGGACAATAGCCAGCCCCAATCCATGACCGGGTGTTTGCTCGTCCAGCCTCAATCCTCGCTTGCCCAATTGTGAGTGGGCTGTTTCTGATACGCCCGCTCCGTCGTCGCTGATGATAATTTTTAACTGCTCTTGATCTTCACTCAGCGTGAGCTCCACCCAGCGGGATGACCATTTGCCTGCGTTATCCAGCAAGTTGCCAAGGATTTCGTTCAGATCATGCTCCTCGACAGGCCAGCGATGGTTTTCAGGCAGATCCGTTGACAATTCAAAAGATTTATCGGGGTAGAGGCGGCCAAGCATCCACAGCAGATCCCGGGCCTGTTTGATCGGACATACACTTTGGCCGACCTGTGGACCCGCAAACCGGCTTCGCCGCATTTCGGCCTCAAGCTGAGCATCTATGTCGTCGAGGCGCGCCGCCATTTCCCATCTCAGCTTCTCATCGAGCGGGCGACTGGTGTCTTCCAGGATCTGTCTGACAGCCGCTATGGGGGTTTTCACGCTGTGGGAAAGGTTGGCAAGTGCGTCACGGGAGCGTTCCAGCCGGTCATCCAGTGAATCCAGCAGTCGATTGAGTTGCCGGACGAGGGGCCGGAACTCCTCCGGGCCGTCTGCGTTAATACGGGAGAGCTCGCCTGACTGAAGTTTTTTCAGGTTCATCTGAAGGCCCGCTATTGACCGCAGGGCCAGAGTGATTCCCAGCCATATGCTCCCGATCATCAGAATGACCAGTAAAACCGAGACGACGGCAGTCCAGATATGGAGTTTGGCCTGGCTCCGATGAAGCGCCTCCATATCCTCGGCAACAATGATCACGAAGGGGTTTCCGTCGACCGTGAAGGCACGGCGATACCCAAGCATTTGGGAAGGCGCAGCTGGTACCTCAGCATCCCTGGCTCTCACGGCTCCCTCCTGCCCGGAGGTGAGCAACGGCCTCAGAATCGGAGTCCAGGTCTCCGGTGAGATGGACTGCCCAGACGGAGAAGCGATGGCGATGGCGAAGGCGTGGAGGAGCACTTCCTGAAAATAGTCGCCGGTCTGGAGTGTATCAATCTGGCCACCGGATTGGCGGATCTGGTGTTCCAGAAAAGCTACCTCATCTTTCAAGCGGCGTTCTACTAAGTCCATGGTCATCCTCTCCAGCAAGGCCCCATGGATGATCCAAGCCAGTGCCATCAGACCAATGCCGGCCGGAAGCAGCAGAATCAGGAGCATCCCCCTGACTGAGCGAGGTCTAGCGGCTATCGGCATCGAACAGGTACCCCTGACCACGTCGGGTCTTGATGGTGTCCGGTCCCACCAGCTTCCTGAGCCGCCGCACATACGCTTCGATCACGTTCTCGCTGGGTATGTCGTCGATGCTGTATAGCTGGTCGAGAAGCTGTTCTTTCGAGAAAACCTGCCCGGGACGACTCATCAGACATCGGAGCAAACGGAACTCCGTACCGGTCAGGCTATGTTCGGTCTCGTCACCGGCCCTTAACGTCTGGCGATTTTCGTCCAGCTCGAACCGGCCCGCTGTCAGGGTATCCATTATTCTGCCTTCGCTTCGCCGGACGATGGCGTGAAGTCGGGCAATCAGCTCTTCGGTCTGGAAAGGCTTCGCGAGGTAATCATCGGCGCCGGCCTTCAAGCCATTGACCTTGTCCTGCCAGTCTCCCCTGGCGGTCAGGATCAACACCGGGAAACTGACCTTATGCGTCCGCCACTGTTTCAGTACGTCCAGGCCGTTGCCGTCGGGCAGGCCCAGGTCAAGAATACCGGCGCGGTAACTTTCCTGCTGCCCGAGGTGCCGGGCTTCCCGCGCTGTACGGGCGGTATCCACGCTGAAACCGGCCTTTTCCAGTTGGGCGCTTAGCCCATTTGTCAGCAGGTAGTCATCTTCCACCAGAAGTAATCTCATTCCTGAACTGCCTTTCTAAATTGAGCATCAGAGTCCGTCAGTGTCGCTGCCCAAGCTGAATTGTGCCAGAACAAAAAATAATTCCGATTTTCAGCCTGGATTCAGGTTGCTGAGCGATGGTAGCAACCGCTTCTGGATATTGCTCAAGTTTTGAGTGAGACAACCCGGCCCTCAGGGCCAAAGCTGTTCAAAGGAGAAGATATATGACCGTATCAAAATTCCTCGTTGCTGCCGCAACTATCTTATTGTCGGCGACCACCTTTGCCGCTGGAACCCATGGTGGAGGACATGATCACGGCGCTGCGAGTGGTGAGCCCGGCAAAGCCTCAGAGGCCAGCCGAACCATAACAGTCGAAATGTACGACAATTACTATGAACCGGAATCAATCATCGTAAGCCCCGGGGAAACGGTGCGGTTCGTGGTGGAGAACAAGGGGAACCTCGTTCACGAGTTCAACATCGGCACACCTGAGATGCATGAGGCTCATCAGGAGGAAATGATGATGATGGTTGAGCATGGCGTCATCAGGGCGGCAAGCTGAACCACGACATGATGAATATGGACATGGGGAACGGCCATTCCATGAAGCATGACGATCCGAACAGCGTGTTGCTGGAACCCGGCCAAAGCAAGAAGTTGTTGGAAGTTTTCTGATAAAGGCAATATCGAGTTTGCCTGCAACGTGCCGGGCCACTATCAGGCCGGGATGTACGGTGACGTCAATTTCGAGTAACTCGCTTAACTGAGGTCCGCGAGCGCGGGGCTGAGAGACGTTTCTCGGCCCTTCAATGAAGTGCAGTTTGGAGTAAAAGATGAAAACACGCTTACTGACAGGGCTTTTAAGCCTGCTGATGCCAGCCATGGTTATGGCTGGTGAGTACGACCTGACGGTCGACCGGGTAAAAATTGATACCGGCGATTTCGTGAAAGAAGGCATTGGATACAACGGCGCATCTCCGGGCCGGTGATGCGCTTCAAAGAAGGCGAAAACGTCAGGATCAACGTGACCAACAATCTGGATGAGATGACGTCCATTCACTGGCACGGTCTGATCCTTCCTTTCGATCAGGATGGTGTACCAGGTATCAGTTTCCCGGGCATCAAGCCGGGTGAAACCTTTACCTACGAATTTCCCATCCAGCAGGCGGGCACCTACTGGTTCCACAGCCACTCTGGTTTTCAGGAGCCGGATGGCGCCTACGGTTCCATCGTTATCGAACCCGAGGGCGTGAACCGTTCCGTTACGACCGCGAATACGTCGTCCAATTGACCGACAAGCACCCGCATTCCGGTGATCGCATCATGCGCAACCTGAAAATGATGACGGATTACTACAACCGCGATCAGCAGACCGTGGGCGAGTTTTTCTCGGATGTGTCCGAGAACGGTTTTATGAACACCGTTCGGGACCGCATGGCCTGGGGTGGCATGCGGATGATGAAAGCAGACGTCGAAGACGTGCATGGCTTTACGGGCCTGATCAACGGTAAAGGGCCGGACCAGAACTGGACCGGACTCTTTGAGCCGGGCGAGCGCATCCGGCTGCGTTTTATCAACTCTTCGGCGATGACCTACTTCGACATCCGGATTCCCGGTCTGGATATGACGGTTGTCCAGGCTGATGGCAACAACGTTCAGCCGGTCAGTGTGGACGAGTTCCGGATCGGTGTAGCGGAAACCTACGATGTGATCGTGCGCCCGAAAGATGAGCAGGCTTATACCATTTTTGCCGAATCCATGGGACGTTCAGGCTATGCAAGAGCGACGCTGGCCCCCGAAAAGGGTATGGAAGGGTCTGTGCCACCAATGCGTGAACCAGCGCGTCTGACCATGGCTGATATGAGCGGTATGCCCGGTATGGACCATGGCAGCATGTCTGGCATGGATCATGGGAACATGGATATGAGCAGCTCGGGAGATATGTCCGGGATGGACCACTCCAACATGGGCAGCATGGATCATTCCAATATGGAAGGTATGGATCATTCCAACATGAAAGATATGGATCATTCGGGCATGTCCGGCATGGACCATGGTTCCATGGCGATGGGGACAGAAGAAAAAAGCGATCCTTTTTACGCCAAGGGCAGTGGCCTCATGCCCAAAGCTGCCAATGGCGGAAAGTTCCTCTCTTACGCTGACCTGAAGGCTCAGGATCCGTTGTATGAAGTTCGCGAGCCGACCCGGGAAATTGAGCTTCGTTTGACCGGCAATATGGAGCGGTATACCTGGAGCATTAATGGCGTCAAGTATGAAGACGCCGATCCGATTCGTCTCAAATACGGTGAGCGGGTCCGTTTCAAGTTTGTCAACGAAACCATGATGACTCACCCCATGCACCTGCACGGTATGTGGTCCATCCTTGATGTTGGCGCAGGCCAGTGGAACCCGATCAAACACACGGTCAGTGTGCAGCCCGGCACCACCGTTTACATGGAAACCGAGGTCGACGCGCCCGGTCAGTGGGCGTTCCACTGTCACCTGTCCTATCACGCGGCCGCTGGTATGTTCCGCAAGGTCATTGTTGAAGGTGGGCCAGAGTCGACGCAGGCCAAAACAGACGTGATTGCCAAAGATGGAGGTGAGGTATGAGCTGTATTCGATCAATTGTCGCAGTCAGCTTCCTTGCCTCTATTGGTGTCTCAACGGCGGTGACAGCTCAGGAAATGATCTCCGACACCACCGCTCGTAAACAGCCGCTCACAACCTGGGGTGTTCAATTCGAGGAGTTTGAATACCGCTACAGCGACGATGACGAGGAACTGGGCGTCTGGAATGCGGATGCTTTCTATGGCACCGACGAGTTCAAAGTCCGGTTGCTCACAACCGGGGAGTACGAGATAGAGGAGCAGGCCTACGAAACACTGGAAAACCAGCTGGTCGGCCAGATCCCCATCTCCAAGTTCTTCGACGCCAAAGCGGGCGTACGTTTCGATACGCCCGAGGGGCCGGACCGTACATATGCCGTTCTCGGTGTAGCCGGGCTGGCTCCCCAATGGTTTGAGATCGATGCAAACCTGTATGTCAGTAAGGATGGCGATACGTCAGCCGAACTGGATGCAGAGTACGAGCTGCTTCTCACCAACTACTGGATTCTGGCGGCAACGCTGGATGCCACGGTTGCGTTTAGCGAGGACCGGGAAATTGGCGTTGGTAAAGGACTGGTTTCTACCGAAACCGGACTCAGGTTGAGCTATGATCTGATCGACCGTGCGTTCTCGCCTTATGTGGGCGTGGTGCATGAGCGCAAATACGGCGATAGTGCCGACTTTGCCGAAGCGGACGGCGGCAGTACAGCAGATTGGTTTGCTGTGATTGGAGCGCGCATCGCACTCTGATCAGGTACTTAGGGGCTAAAGATATTTCTTTGGCCCGTTTTTCTCGACATTGATGCAAGTGAGATCTACCCAAGCTAGCATTGGCTATTTATTGAGTATCAAACGCCGTTCAAAACAACAGGAGGTTGTATGAGCAGCACGCACGACAGAACCACGCGCTATCAGAAAGGCAGTCTTACACTTCCGGGAACTGTTATGCTGGGCACCGGTGTCATGATTGGCGCCGGTATCTTCGCCCTTACCGGGCAGATGGCGCAGATGACTGGCGTTCTTTTCCCGTTGGCGTTTCTGGCCGCGGCGGTAATCGTAAGCTTCAGTGCCTATTCCTACATCAAAATTTCCAATGCCTACCCGTCAGCCGGGGGCATAGGCATGTACCTGCACAAAGCCTATGGCAATCGGTTACCGACGGCTTTCAATGCTTTGCTGATGTATTTCTCGATGGTGATTGCCCAGAGCTTTCTTGCGCGAACCTTCGGTTCTTACACCATGCAACTGTTCGATGGCGATGAAAGTGGCCGCATGGTGCCCATTCTTGGCGTCTCACTAATTCTGGCCGCGTTTCTGATCAATCTGTTGGGCAACCGAATGATTCAGGGCGTGGCTTCCTTTATAGGTATCCTGAAGATCGGAGGCATTCTGGTTTTCGGGCTGGTGGGTATCTGGATTGCCGACAGTGTTTCTGTTGATTTCTCTAGCCCCGGTGAGGCTGGAACCTTTGGCAATTTCCTGGGGGCAACGGCCCTTGGCATTCTGGCCTTCAAAGGTTTTACCACCATCACCAACAGCGGCTCGGAAGTCATAGACCCCAAGAGAAACGTGGGGCGAGCGATTATTATTTCCATCGCAGCCTGCGTGGTGATCTACACCCTGGTCGGTTTCGCCGTTGCCAGTAACCTGTCCCTGGCGGAAATCATCAAAACGCAGGACTACTCTCTGGCGGCCGCTGCGCGTCCCGCATTGGGCGACTACGGCGTCTGGTTTACCGTCGCCATTGCGATGATGGCCACCGCCGGTGGCATTCTGGCCAGTATTTTCGCCGTCTCACGCATGTTGGCCATGTTGACTGAAATGAAGCTGGTCCCCCACAGTCATTTCGGCATGCCCGGTAGCATCCAGAAGCACACGCTGGTTTATACCGTGGTGCTTGGGCTTATCCTCACGGCCTTCTTCGACCTGTCCCGAATTGCAGCGCTGGGCATCATTTTTTACCTGATCATGGACATTGCTATCCATTGGGGCGTTCTGCGCTATTTACGGGAGGATGTGAAGGCCAATGTGTGGGTGCCCACGGTGGCAATTGTTCTGGATTTGCTCGCTCTTGGTGGCTTCGTTTGGGTCAAACTGAATACTGACCTGTTTGTTATTGGCGTGGCGGTTGTCACCATGATTGTTATCGCAGTGGCCGAGCAACTGTTCCTGAAAAAGGCCACAGAAGCCGAAGAAGCGGGACACAAAGAATCTCATGCTCATCATCACTAATCACCAGAACTCGATAGGGAGGGATCGGCCATGACGGCTGAGCACACGGTCAAAGATCCTGTTTGCGGCATGTCGGTGAATCCACACTCGGCGGAACATCGCAGCGAGCATGGCGGGAAAACCTGGTATTTCTGTTCTTCGGGGTGCAAATCGAAGTTTGACGGCGACCCGGGACACTACCTCAGTGGAGAACAGAAACAGGACGAACCCGTGGCTCCGGGCACCATGTACACCTGCCCGATGCATCCGGAAATTCGCCAGCAGGGCCCCGGAGATTGCCCTATCTGTGGTATGGCCCTGGAGCCCGAGCAGGTAAGTCTGGATGACGGGCCCTCGGCAGAGCTCAAAGACATGACCCGTCGATTTTGGATTGGCCTGGTGCTGGCCCTGCCGGTATTGGTGCTGGAAATGGGCGGACATCTCACCGGCCTTGACCAGATCGTTGCCCCACAAATGTCCAACTGGATTCAACTGGTGTTGGCGACGCCAGTAGTGGCCTGGTGTGGCTGGCCTTTCTTTGTCAGAGGCTGGAAGTCCGTCGTCAGCCGCAATCTGAACATGTTCACGCTCATTGCCATTGGTACTGGCGTGGCGCTGATCTACAGCCTGGTGGCGACACTGGCGCCCCAGATTTTCCCCGACGCCTTTCGGCAGGAAGACGGTTCTGTCGCCGTCTACTTCGAGGCGGCTGCGGTCATCGTGGTGCTGGTTCTGTTAGGCCAGGTGCTTGAACTGCGGGCCCGGGAGAAAACCTCGGGCGCGATCAAGGCGCTGCTGGATCTGGCACCGGCGACGGCCCGAAAGCTGGATGACCAGGGCGACGAGTCCGATGTGTCGCTGGATCAGGTCAAGGTGGGTGATCGCCTGCGAGTGCGCCCGGGGGACAAGGTGCCGCTGGACGGTGAGTTACTTGAAGGCAGCTCCAACGTGGATGAGTCCATGGTGACCGGTGAGCCTCTTGCAGTCAGCAAAAAGTCTGGCGACCAAGTGATTGGCGGCAGTATTAACCAACAGGGCAGCTTTATCATGCGGGCCGACAAGGTTGGCCGGGACACCATGCTTTCCCAAATCGTGCAGATGGTGGCCAGCGCCCAACGCAGCCGCGCACCGATCCAGGGGCTTGCCGATAAGGTGGCGAGCTGGTTTGTGCCCACCGTGATCCTAATTGCCATTGTTGCCTTTATAGCCTGGTCATTCCTTGGGCCGACACCGCCCATGGCGTTCGGGCTGATTGCGGCGGTCAGTGTTCTGATCATTGCCTGCCCTTGCGCACTGGGTCTGGCAACGCCGATGTCGATCATGGTAGGTGTTGGCCGCGGCGCCCAAAGTGGTGTGCTGATCCGCGATGCGGAAGCCCTTGAACGCATGGAAAAGGTAGATACGGTGGTAGTGGATAAGACCGGCACGTTGACAGAGGGGCAGCCACAAATCACCCGAATTGTTACAGCGAATGGGTACGATGACGATGCTTTGATGCGTTTTGCGGGCGGACTCGAGAAAGGCAGTGAGCATCCACTGGCCCACGCCATTCTGGACAAAGCCAAGGGCATGGAGCTGAAGCTGCCGGATGCGGAAGACTTCGATTCTCCCAACGGTAAAGGGTAACAGGAAAATCGACGGCAAGCGGGTGCTGCTTGGTAATCGTCTTCTCATGGAGTCGGAGAATGTCGACACCACTAGATTTGACAGCGATGCCGACGAGCATCGCAAAGATGGTGCTACCGTGATTTTTGCCGCCGTCGATGGAAAAATCGCTGGGCTGTTGGCCATCTCCGATCCCATCAAGAGAACGACCCACGCTGCTATTGTCGCGCTGCAAAAAGACGGCATTCGAGTGGTCATGCTGACTGGCGATAACTACACCTCGGCCGAGGCGGTTGCTCGCAAATTGCATATCGATGAAGTGGAAGCGGAGGTACTGCCGGAAGATAAGGGCAAGATCGTCCAGCGTCTGAAAGATGAAGGGGGTGTTGTCGTGATGGCGGGTGATGGCGTTAACGACGCGCCTGCATTGGCAACGGCGGACGTGGGGGTGGCCATGGGCACCGGCACAGATGTGGCCATCGAAAGCGCGGGCATTACGCTGCTGCGCGGCGACTTGATGGGTATTGTAGAAGCGCGTCGTCTGTCGCTGGCGACCATGCGCAATATCCGACAGAACCTGTTCTTTGCTTTTGTGTACAACTCCGCGGGCGTTCCGATTGCGGCGGGGGTTTTGTACCCGTTCTTCGGGATACTGCTTTCACCGATCTTCGCGGCTGCTGCAATGTCGCTGTCGTCTTTCAGCGTGATTGTGAATGCATTGCGCCTGCGAGTTATCAAGCTTGGCCCTAAGTAATAATCGCTGGTGCCGTACACTATTGATCGAACCATAGAAGATGCTGATTTTGAGGCGGTTGACAAACGAGCGCGTCAGTCTCTCACGGATAACTGCTTCGGGGTGCTGATCGAAATCGACGTCAAAACCACGATGAAGGAGAAGCTGGGCACGGAAATACCTGCCTACCGGATCTTTGGGCATGCAATCCTAGGCCATCGGCGTGGAGCCTCGAGTAGGGGCTATTTTGCCATAGCTGGCGCCTTAAGCGACTTCATCCGTGATCTGTTGACCGTGATCAAGTTCCACGGGGTTTGCTCAGCCCGTTCAACTTTAATCCAACTCATTGTGATTAACTCTCTAGGTGTGTAAAGCCAACAGGTTGCTTATAACAGGAAGTCTGCTGATGCGCGGTCGCAGATAACGGCTTTGCAATCGCTTGAGAAGCAACTCGTTTCCCTGAGAGCGAGGTGCAACGATGGCCGTGAAGTTGATGCTTGCGGGGGTTCTTGCAGGCATCAGCGAAGGCATCGTACAACCGCAATAGATCAAAGTGTCGATTTTATAGTTCTGGGTATACGGATTTAATGGTTGATGGGGCACCTTCACCCCATCAATCTGATACCACCCTCAGATGGTTGATAGATCGACTCCGTAGTTGAGTTCCTCTGCGAAGTCCGGCAGTCCGTAACCGATGGTTTTCTTGTAGAAAGGAGAGACCTTCGCAGTCGGTGCCTTCTTCTTGTGCTTCGTGGTGTAGAGCATTCGTGCCCGCATCACCTCGAAGGAGTAACCGCGCCCTTCACGGTTCTTGTCCTTGGCCAGTCGGTTGATGGACTCCGTGTAAGCGTTGGTGACGGGCATGTCCGTCTCGAAGTAGGTCATGGTCTCTTCGCGCCAGTTTCCCACTGCCCTGACCAGATCGCTCCAGACTTCCTTTTGGCCCTTCGGGATGGTGGCTATCCACTCGTCCAGGGCGGCTTCTGCCTGGAGCCGTGTGGTGGCGTCCCAGATGCCGTAGAAGCGCTCCTTGTGCTCGTAGGCGGCCAGCAGTTGCGGGAACGCGCCTGTCCAGGTCTCCATGATGAGGCGCTCCCGGTCTGAGACTTCGTGAGCGCGTTTCAGCAGGATTTTCCGGTCTCCCTTGAGAGTCCGGCTCTGGGACGGTTTCAGCTCCTTTCTGAGGCCCTTGCGCACTCTCTCTAGGGCATCGTTGGCCATGCGCACCACATGGAACTTATCGACCACGATACGGGCCTGGGGCAGCACAGCCTTGACCGCTGCCCGGTAGGGGTTCCACATGTCCATGCTGACGATCTCGACCTTCTGCCGGTCTTTCAGCTTCATCAGGTAGTTGGTCACCACGTCCTGGCGGCGGGTGGCCAGCAGGTCGAGCAGGGTTCGCTCCTCAATGTTGGTCAGAATGCAGCGGTAGCGCTTGTTCAGGTATAGCTCGTCAATGCCCAGGATGCGGGGCGTCTCGAAGCGGTGCCAGCGCCCCAGGAACTCGGCGCGGGCGTTGAAGATGTCGCGCACCGTCTTCTCGTCCAGGCCGGTCTGTGCCGCCACAAAGGTGTAGGGGTGGTTGAAGGATTCCTTCTCCACGTACTCATGCAGCCGCAGTGTCATACGGAATCCGTCCACCATCTCCGGTAGCTGGGGCCTGAATGTTGTCTTGCAGGCCCGGCAGGTGTATCGGCGGCGGACCACCCAGAGAGTGACCCGCTTGCCGTGGATGGGCAGATCACGATAGGGAACGTCACGCTTGCCGAACCGTACGAACTCACCCTGCACGCCGCATTCCTCGCAGGCGATGGGATCGGGCACGTCCACCTGGAAGTGCATTTCGTCGTCGGTTGATTTGCAGCCCAGTACTTGGTATTGCGGCAGGTGAAGGATGTTGTCGGGAAGTTCGGTCATGGTGTTGTATAGGCGTAGGTGTCAGTCAGATCCATCCGGCTCGGCATTGGTGTTTGCTTTTTTACCCAACAAGCTGCTGGAAACGAAAAGTAAGGCACCGAGGACAATTGCAATATCAGCCAGGTTGAAGGCCGGCCAATGCCAGTCTCGCCAATAGAAATCAAAGGAATCCACAACATAGCCGCGAAAGACCCGGTCAATCAGGTTGCCCATGGCGCCACCGAGGATAAGACTGTAAGCGATGGCTTCTCCTTTATGACGATTTTCAAGGATCAGCTTGATCAGAAAAAATCGAGACCACTACCGCGATTCCGATAAAAAAGTAGCGCTGCCAGCCTCCACCATTCGCAAAAAGACTGAATGCGGCACCGGTGTTCCATAGGTGCACCCAGTTAAAGAACGGGGTCACCGAAACATACTCGCCATAGGCCATTGATTGCTGCACCAGCCACTTTACAGCCTGATCAGACGCTGCCAGCAGGCCCGATATGGACAATAGGGCATACGGCGAGAGCTTTTTGCCAATAATGAGCATTATTTAACCCTTCAACGCCAAAATGCGTCTGGCACCGTTAAGTACAATGCCCCCCGCGATGGTGCCGATAATCAGATCCGGATAATTGGAACCGGTCCACGCGACCAGGGCGCCGGCGGTGATGACCCCCCAGGTTGATCACCACGTCGTTGGCCGAGAATATCCAGCTTGCCTTCATGTGCGCCCCGCCTTCCCGATGTTTGGATATGAGCAGCAGACAACTGGTATTGGCAATCAATGCGACGAATGCGATAGCCATCATCACCAGCGATTCAGGCTCACTACCGAATACAAAGCGTCTCACCACCTCTACGAGCACGCCCACAGCCAAGATCAGTTGCAGTACACCAGCAAGATGCGCGGCACGTACCTGCATTTTCACGCTATGTCCAACCGCATAAAGGGCAAGCCCGTACACCGCCGCATCGGCAAAATTGTCCAGGGGATTCTCCAATCAGGCCGGTGGACTGGGCGATCAGACCGGCAGTCATTTCCACCACGAACAGAAGTGCATTGATGCCGAGCAACCAGCGCAGGGTCCCGGATTCTTGCTTAGCAGAAGCTGCCGAAAACTCGGCGGCCTTGATGGGTGCGCCAGGCATGGCGCGAAGCGCCATAGAGTGGCGCTGTCCCGGCCCGCCGTGGTGGCCGCCCGGGACGACTTGGAGGTGCAAGTCCTCTGTGGGCCCGGCAAGGGGAACCACTAGCTGAACGGCAAGGGTGTCCACCGTGAGGTGGAATCTGAAGGAAGCCGAAGGCAAAGCACTGGCCTGACGAACAGAAACCGTATACGAGGCGGCCGTCGCGGGTGAGAAGGCCCATATCTTCAAAGCCCGGTACTTGCACGGAAGCGGCGGACGTAAATGCGGCGGGCATAAGTGTGAAGGTCGCGCGTCTTACCCTGGGAGGTCTGTCGTCCTGCCACTGTGCTACCGGCATCGTGAGGTGCCGGGATGGGGCGGCAGAAGTCAGCCGAGGCCGTAGTAGGCTGCCTGACCAGCAGCTGAAGGGCCGAACAAGGTCTGCCGCTAGTAGGCGGCGGGTACTCACCGAAGATCATTGAAGGCAGGAGTGAACCGGATGGTTCAAGCGGACGAACGAAGAACGGGACGGTATCCCGGGGTGCGTGCGACCGGTGCCGAGACGACGGTGGCGTCCCGCTGGCGGACGAACGCGGAGCCGAGCGCGCTGATGGAGACCGTGCTGGAGCGCGGCAACCTGATGCGGGCGTATCAACGGGTGGTTCGCAACAAGGGGGCGGCGGGCGTGGACGCCATGACCGTGGCCGACTTTTGAAGGGCCACCTGCAACGACAATGGCCGGCGATCCGGGAACGGATACGCACCGGCCTTTACCAACCGAACGCGGTACGCCGGGTGCGCATCCCCAAGCCGCAAGGCGGCGAACGGGCACTGGGCATCCCGACGGTCCAGGATCGCTTGATCCAACAGGCGCTGCATCAGGTACTGAGCCCGCTGCTGGAACCGACGTTCTCGGCGTCCAGCTATGGGTTCCGTCCGGGTCGCAGTGCCCATCAGGCGGTCAGCGCGATGCGGGGCTACATCGAGGAAGGCAACCGGTGGGTGGTGGACATCGACCTGGAAGCGTTCTTCGACCGAGTGAACCACGACGTGCTGATGGGGCTGTTGGCGCGACACGTCGCCGACGCGCGGGTTCTGAAGCTGGTCCGAGCTTACCTGGAAGCGGGCGTAATGGACGGCGGGCTAATAAGCCCGAGGCGGGAAGGGGCGCCGCAAGGCGGCCCCTTGTCGCCGTTGCTGTCCAACCTGCTGCTGACGGAACTGGACCGGGAACTGGAACGCCGGGGTCACCGGTTCTGGCGTTACGCGGACGACTGCAATATCTACGTTCGCAGCAAGCAAGCGGGAGAGCGAGTGATGGTCAGCGTGACGCGGTTCCTGGAGGAACGGCTGAAGCTGCGGGTGAACGCCGCGAAGAGCGCGGTGGATCGCCCGTGGCGTCGTCGCTTCCTGGGCTACAGCGTGACGTGGCACCGCCGAACGCGGCTGCGGGTGTCGCCGGAGAGCGTCCAACGGCTCCGGTCGACACTGCGCGATGTGCTTCGGCGGGGCCGAGGCCGCTCCCTGTCGTACACCCTCAAGGTACTGGCCCCGATCCTGCGGGGTTGGGCGGCGTACTACCAGCTAACCGCCTCCAAGCGCGCCTTGGAAACGGTGGACGGCTGGCTGCGCCGCAAACTGCGAGGGATCCTGTGGCGGCAGTGGAAGCGGCCGGCGACGAGAGCGCGTGCGCTGATGAGACTGGGGTTACCGGAAGAGCGAGCGTGCAAAAGCGCGAGCAACGGACGAGGGCCGTGGTGGAATAGCGGCGCCTCGCACCTGAAGGTGGCCTTGCCGAATCGGTATTTCGCGCGGTTGGGACTGGTGTCGCTGGTGGATACGGTAGTGAGGCTCCAGAGCCGACCTTGAACCGCCGTGGTACGGAACCGTATGCCCGGTGGTGTGAGAGGACGGGGCGGTGACGGCCCCTCCTACTCGATTTCATCGCGGATTACCGGGAAAAGCGGCTTTGATCTTCAGGAAGAAGTAGTCGCTGTCCCGGTAGCCATAGGCCATGCGCTTGATGACCTTGATCCTGTTGTTCATACCCTCCAGCACGCTGGTGTTGAGACGATAGGTGGCGCTTGAAATGATGCCCTCGGCATAGGGCTTCAGACGCCGAGCGAAGCGGATCAACGGCGCAAGGCCACTCGCCTGAGCCATGTTGAACCATCGTGTCCAACGCCACCGGGCGGCCCGCTCGGTGCGGGCGTACCAGAGCTCCTTGAGCTGGCTCTTCATCAGATACACCACCATCAACGGCTGATTCAGATCCAGTAACGTCTTCAGCTCGTCCGCCTGATCGGCCTTCAGGTTCTCCGGATTACGCAGCAACAGCCAGCGTGATCGCTTCACGGCCCGTCGTGCGGGCTTGTCCTGGCGCAGTTGGTTGGCCTGATCCACCCGAACCCGGTCGATCACCTCACGGCCGAACTTGGCGATCACATGGAACAGGTCGTAGACCACCCGGGCCTTGGGGCACCAGGCCTGCACCTCCAGGTCCATGGCGGTGTTCATGTCCATGGCCACCGCCTCGATGTGCTCGCAATGAGGCCCCAACCACTCGAAGCAGGGCCGAACCGCCTCGCGGGATCGACCTTCACCCACCCACAGCACCTGCCGGGTCTCGGCATCGATCACCACACTGGCGTAACGGTGGCCCTTGAACAGGGCGAACTCGTCCATCAGCAGATAGCGGACCAGACTGAGGTCCGGCTCGGGCAGGTCCCGGGCCAGCCGGGCCAGTCTTCAGGTGTGGGCCGGTCAGGCCGGCGGTGGCGAGCGGCAGGAGGCTTAACAGGACCTCGACGTGTTGGCGCAGCCGGTGAGTCAGCCGGGCTCGTGGGGCCAACCAGGACAGCGCCTCACGCCCGACACCGCAGCGGGGGCAGCGCACCCGTCGCACCGGCACCTCCAACCAGACCCGGTACTCGAACAGATCCCGGTCTCGGACTCGCCGCGTCGTCGTGTCATGGATCAAGGAGCAGGATCGCCGGCAGCCTGGGCAGCAAGGCGGCACTTGAGGGTCAGCAACAAGGTAAATCAGGCACTCGAAATCACAGATCGGAACGAACCGGGTCGCTATAAAACCTTCCCAG
>UEXL01000389.1_pt1 | contig 15225 bp, 31 predicted proteins | sample 1796671 | NCBI WGS metagenome assembly UEXL01 (sample SAMEA4772471, study PRJEB27181) | metagenome
CTACAAGGAACTGTGTCAACGGGTCTTTGTTATCGCCGCGAACGGTTCTTATGAAGTAGTCGTTGTGTCTTGCATGTATCCCGCTCGCTGCGTCCACCAGTTGTGACACAGTACCCGACGGCTTTACACACAGGTGATTGCACTGCTCACTGGGATTCCAAGCATGTTCGCAAACTTTTTGTTCGTGTCTACGGCGACTTCGCGCATTTGTTGCAGCCACAATTTGCTGTCTGTATTTTTGGATAAAACGGGATGGTCCATGATACCAGTCAAGGATACACCTAATAAACGCTCTTCTTCTGTGTTGTCTTTCCATACCTTCCTCAAATATTTAAAATCAATCAGGGTAGACTGAAGGGTTCCAAGAATAGTTGCCAAACGAACCTTTGCCTTGAGGCTCTCTAGACTGTCTGATTCACGAACCACGCACTCTGACAGGTTGCAAAACTGGTAGGGACGCAAGATGATTTCGGAACAGGGGTTCGTACCCCACATGTATCCTGTTTCCCGACGACCATTACGAGCCACATGTTTGTCTGCAGCTTCACGATTGAACATACCACGCTCACCTGACTTGCTTTCATATAGAGCCAGCCACTCTCGCATGAACGTACCCATCTCAGGCTTTGTCTTGTATGCGACAGAATTGTTCGCTAAAGCACGTTGCCCCTCATTCTCCCACCACATACCAGACTTTTGGCATGAGCCATCTGGTCATCGTTCAGGTTAGATAAGCTAATCAGAGCAGAGCGGCGAACACCACCAACTACCACAATCTCACCAATCTTACACATCAAGTCGTGGCATTCGATAGGAAACAGTTTGCGACCACGAGCCTTCTTGAAGGTATCGACAGTAAACTCGAACAGTTCTGTCAGGGGTTGTGGGCCACTAGCACGACCACCCATCACTTTCAAACGCTCTCCTGCTGCGCGAACCGCAGACATATCCCACGAAGGAACCTGACCTGCATACAGAAGCGCAATCAGTTCGCGAAGTGACTTTGCCCATCCGGGCTTGCTGTCACCCACTTTAATCACAGTATCCGTATCGTGAAAGTTATCGCTAATAGTAGGCAGCTTCTCTACGTTCTCTCTTTCAACAGAGAACCCAACACCTGTCCCACACATCAAAATGTACATACACTCATCGAACGAACGAGGGCTGTCCACTGGGATGTAGCTACGATTGTACCCTGCAACATTATCGCGAGAAAGGGCTGTGCCTGCAGTCATCATAGCACTCATAGAGGGCATGACCTGTAGTGACACGATTCCTTCACGAATCTCGTTGAAGATACCGTCAGAAATCTTACCCTCTGTCTGTGTCTTCATAAAATCAATGTAGCGTTCTACAGTCTCGTCCCAATTCTCACGGCGATTCTCTGAATCTAGCCAGCGAGCATAGCGTGACTTGTGAATGAATTGCTGGTATGCGGTGGGTAGTTGGTTGTTCGTCATCTGTCTCCTTGAACATTTAATAGCCTGTCGAGATACCATGCGGCTTTCTCTAGGTCTTCTGTTTTGATTTTGTAGCGTTCCCGCCATGTGTACTTTAGATTGTTACCCTTACAGTAACCCCTAAACTCTTCTGGGGTCAAGGCAGCTTCGATAGCTTCTATGCACTCAATCCCAGCATTGTTGTAGTGAGGGGGACTGTTCACCATGTCCACCCCACCATAGGCCATCTTACCAGCCTGTTCGTTATCGTCTTCCATGTGCTTCATGTAAGCTTCGTGTCTCATCTGTCGTCCCCGCTGCCCTGCAACATGTTGCGGTTCTTGCGGTCCTCTAGTTTGTCTAGGTTCATCTGCGCGACTTCTTCTAGGCTGTAGCCTAAGTCTCGTGCTAAGACTGCAACGTACCATAACACATCCCCTAATTCTTTTGCAATGTCATTCTTGTAAAACAGAGAAGGGGTTCCGTCCCTGTATATCTTCTTTACCTTATCTGCTACTTCACCAGCCTCACCAGTTAAACCTAGCGTGGGGTACATGATTGCGAACTCGTCAGGGTAAACAGCAGTAGACTCTGCCCTCATCTGATACTCATCTAACTTCATTGCTTTGTTCCAAAATCAACTTTAACTACGTTTTCATCACGGCCTGTTACACGGTCACGAGACTCTAGCTCCACGCCCTCTTCTTCCAACTCTACCATGATTGTCTCTTTCATTTCCAAGAAGGATATACGGGCAAGCCCTGCCTGTATTAGCCTATCGAAATCATTCTCTAATAGTTCGATGATTCCTTGTTGTGCCACGAACCCCGCATCCATAAAGTCATCGTCGTCGTCAGGCATGGGGGTTGTGTCATAGGCACTCATTCTAAAAGAGTCTTCTTCTGTTCGTTTCAAGATAACATACCATCTATCAGGCAACAAACTTGTAATCTCATAATCCTTATCATCCGCCATCTTTTAACCACTCCTCTGGTACACTACCTTCAGCCCACGGGAAACCATAACGATTTGCCCAGTCAGCATAGCTAGTTTTGCTACCTCTGTAAATCTTGTTTGTGGCTCTGACAAATACAAACCTGATATCCAAGTCAGGGTACTGCTGCTTGATTAGCTGCATCTTCACCCTGTCCCCCTTATCCAGATGCCCCTTGGCTTCTATGTAGATATCCTGTTCAGGAAGATAGAAGTCAGGCGTATATGTTCGCGGCTTAGGAATGTACTGCAGCTTTGCCTGTTCGTACTCGAAGTTAACTTTCTTGTCGGCTAACGACCTAGCAAGGTTAATCTCGAACTGTGACCTATAACGTGTTTTTCTCATAATCCTAGCAGCGGAAACGCCGCCTTCACCCCTTCTAGCCTTTTTAACAGATACAGTCCTACTTTTGGGGACCGTCTTTCTAGCTGCGATATTTCTTTTGAGATTTCCATTGTCGGCAGACATACTACCAACCCCTGTCGCAAGTGATGGACAATGTTCTGAAACTCCTCTTCGATAAGTTTTATATCTCGTACTTCTGTGTCTGACTTCAAAGAACCGTCGGCTGAGAAATTGTCTCGTAAAGTCAAAGACATAGATGTTTCCAAGCCACGAACCCGTACAGTAGAACGACCACCCCCACGACGTTCATGTGACTCTACGAACACACAGTAAAGCTGCGGATTCAAGTCGAACAGTTCGTGGGGGTACTCCCGTGTGTACAGGATAGGCATCAGTCTAGTTCCCGCTTGACAAGCTTTGTGTACCAGACGTGAGGCTTGAACCGCGCCTTAGATGTTATCTTAGGAGCTAGCTCTGCATTCTTCCAGCACTTTGTCTTGAAGGAACAGAAGGTACAGGTCTTAGGCATCAAGCGATTGCCTGTCTCTGTTTTCTGCCTGTCTATTGTGACTGTCTCAGGAACAGACTGGAACGGTACTTTGAACGGTGCGTCATTGACAATAGCTTCGACACGCTTGTTCGCATCCTCAAGGTATGCCTTACGGTCTTCAGACTGTTCGCGGGGTGCCTCTACGAAATCCCACTCACCTGTGGATTTGTTGATTACAATCCATCCCCCGAACCGCTTACCTTCTGACTCAGCATACAAGTGTCCCTGCATGACATAACCAAAGGGGTCATCCTCTTTAATGACATCATAGCCACCTCGCCCAGAGAACTTGTTGTCGAACGACCAAGGGCTAGCTGTCTTGATATCCCAGACCTCTTCTTCGCCGTCAACATTCAGGATAATATCTAGGGTTCCGTTAACAGTCTGACCACCCAGTTCGAGGGAACACTTCTTCTGTTCCTCAACGACATCCAAGCCAGCACCTCGCATCACAAGGATGGCGAATGCTTCCAAGAGGTCACCGGTTGCGAACCGCACGATATCATTGTAGGCAACGTCCTGTTTGTTACCCTGCTTCTCAAGTTGTTGTTGACATAGGGGGGCGACCAACACCGGACATACGAACCCGGTAGTCTCCCCTGCTAGAGAACTGCTTACGCATAGCGGCTTTGCAATCCTCACCAAACTGTTCTATCAGATGTTCGAGGCGAGAAGAGTCAATCTCTCCCCGCCCCGCTTTCTGTAGAAAGTCTTGGACTTCTACGAGTTGTAACATGCTAGCCCGCTAACCGTGCTGACAGGTCAATGTCTGCTGATGATGCTGTTGCCTTTTGAGCGTTCTTGTATTCAGCGAACACAGACTCATTGTGTGCGTTAACAGTATCAGCAAAGTCTTTCATCAAGGCTTTGTCACCATCTGTATCCGACACCTCTTTCACAAGTGAAAGCTTCGGTGTCCAGTAGATTACACCACCGTTCTTTTGCTTCTCTGTTGTGAACTCAATCAGAGCCTTGTGCATCAGAATCTTACGGTCTGTAAGCTGCTTCTGAATGAAGTCGTTTACAGGACGATATCCTGAACGCTTGAAGTACGCCATGAACGGCATCTGCTCAATCGGTGCAGCAGTACCATCTGCATACAAAGCATCAGGTGCGTCGATGATTCCGTAGATTACCTGATTACAGCTAACCGAACGGCTCAACAACACACGAGGGTCGTCTTGACCTAATGACTCTTCTTCTTGACGTGACAGACGACCACACTTGTTACCGCCCAATGTATCAGGGAAGTCACCAGCTAGCTTGCGCTTCTGCACAGACTTACAGGAGAACTTGCCTTCCTCTTGGTCCCATACAGACCACTCGAAGGTTCGCAGCAAGGGACGGATTTGTACCTTGTCTGAGTAGACAGGGGCTGAACCATTCCAGATGCGCCATGCACCGCGCCGCAGCAATGTGCCATCATCTGTTTCTGTGTCGTAATTGATATTCAATCTAGGCAGACCCATCTTAGGCTTGTTGTTCGGGTCAGCCTGCCCACTCATCTCCATGAGTGCTTCTTCATTGCCTGACTCAAACGCAGTCAGGAAGGTGTTCATTTCATCATTTAACATTTCAAGTTCGTTACTCATAATCGTAGATTCCTTTTCTATGAGTGTTAAGCGTAAAGGGATTATACAGTTAATACCTCTTCCAAGTCAAGCCAGTTTTTACCCATTTTTAATTCGATACCAACTGGCATATCATAGGTAATCCCGTACCTATTCTTTGATTCCAACGGGATAGCTAACATACATTCAGCCATCACGTCAATACAATTTTTTTCTTCTCCGGGATATACGTCCATCACGATAGAGTCGTGAACCGTGTTGCAAATTACCGAACGCAGGTTTAGTTCGCGAACTCGTTTGTCTAGCATAATCAAGGACATAGGCAGTAGGTCAGCAGTTGCAAACCCCTGAACCGGATAGTTGCAGATGGCGGTGCGGTCTGTTGCTGCACCCCAGTCTGTCCACTTCGCATGAGGAAAAGCATACTGCCTGCCAGATGGAAGCTGGATGTACTTCTTGGTTACCGCATGTTTCTGCAGGTGTTCGTGCCACTTGGTAACATTGTTATACTTTTCCTTGAACGCATTGTAATATCGTTTCTGGTCATCCGTACCCGACACACCACCATACAAAGGTTTGAATGTATGAGCCTTGGCATCTTGCCGCGAACACCCTATGACGCTGGCAGTATAGCTATGCACATCTGTACCAGCATCCACATCAGTCTTGATACCCTCATCGTCTGCAAGGAAACCAGCCACCCTAAACTCTAGCTGGGCATAATCCCCTTCGAGTATCGAACCACCCTCGAACCTGCTTTCAACAGCCCGCCGTATAATGAAGGTAGTGCCTCGTGGCATATTCTGAAAGTTAGGATTGCGGCTCGAAAGGCGACCCGTCGCCGTAACACACTGCATAAATTCTGTGTGTATAAAAACCCTCACCATCCATATTGTTTTCCATGCCCTCGACAAACGAACGAAGGTAGGTGCGAACCGCACTGTATCTGATGTAAGCTTCTGCAAATTCACGGGCTTCTCCTCTCAGGGATGTGAACATACTCTCTAAGGTTTCTTTATCTGTCTTGAATCCTGCGGCAGCCACATCGTAGGGGTCACGAGGAACCAGCTTGAACCCTGCAACCTGACCAGTCGATGTATAGCGCACACCGGCTCCCTGACAGGGCTTACAGATTCTAATAGCCTTACCTAGTGTTCCGTCCTTCTTGCGGGCTGTATAGCGTCCTACGCCGCCGCAATCGGTACACTGACTACCACGGGTCTTGAACAGTACATCCGTCTCGTTCACAACATTACGTTTGAAGTCTGCACGGCGCATTCGTGTACGGCGTTTTGGCTTGCGTCCTGCTCCACGAATCTCGTGTCCCAAGTTAAACAGTCCAGCCCAGCGAGACTTGTCCTTTACCTTACAGGAATAGAACAGCTTGGAGCGGTCATCAGGGCTGTCCAGATTGATGGGTGTATCTCCCATAGCTTCTGCAGCCAGTTCCCTGTAGCCGCCGTTCGAGGGTAAACAGTTCGTCCTCGTACTCACGTCTGATGTTAGATAGTGTTTGCCTATTAATCTTGATGCCGTTCCGTTCGATGCGGGACAGCGCATCTGTCATCTCAAGCGACAGACGCAAGGTGGGCAAGAGTGTTTGGTTGTTCATTGAATAGTTCCTCAAATGTAGTGCCAAAGGCTTCGAGTTGTGCAAGGGCTACTTGCTCTGTGGAAATGACATCAGCCTTTCCGTATGTTTCTATTATCTCCCACGGTATGTCGTAGAAGGTCTTGCCTTCCTTAAAGTACGGCGCAACGAGGTCTTTCTCTTTTTGCACATCACTATACTTTTCTGCAAGAGCAGCAAGTGAAAGAGGCCACCTCTGGGAGCGGGCAAGAATATATTCTGCAACCATTGTATCATAAACATGTCCTTCATAAACGAACCCGCAGTCGCGAATCCAAGATAAATCAAACTTGATGTTTTGTCCCACAACCACATCGGCCTTGTCAAGAGCCGCTTGGAACAGTTCGAAGGCGAACTCATGCGGTTCGCGAACACTGTGGTAATAGCAGTGATAGTGGACGTGCTGCTCACCCAACCACTTGTAACCATTTGAAACTAAAGAGTTTCCGAAGTATGGCAGCGCAGTTGTCGAACCGTTGGCTTTAGGTTTGTGGGTAGTCTCCACGTCAAAGGTCAATACATTCATTAGTAATACACCCCCCGCTGCACATCAATGTGACTGTTGAACATACCGTGCCACCCATTCAACTTATTCTTGGATACGCAGATGTGCCGTGTCGTGTTCTCTTCTTCTGACGTACCGGTCTTGCCGATACCAATGATAACATCTGCCTCACCTGCCTTACCTGTTCGCGAACCGTCGAGCATAGCATAGTCAATGAACTGACGGTCATGTGCATCGAAGCTGGCCTGACTAACTGACCACACCAGTAGCTTGTTGCGCTTGGCAATCACGAGCCACGACATACGTTTCCTTGAGGCGTTCATCCCCACGGTTGAACTCACCTGCCACCCTGAACTTGTCTAGCTGGTCACAGAACATAACGTCTGGTTCGTTTAGCTGAGCATATTCGTTTAGCTCTTCCATTGATGTGCCAACCGAATCCATCACAGTGAGGTATGGGGCAATCTCTTCTGCGTACCTGTGGGACAAAGCATCCGCACCGGCAGACATCTCCTCTCGTGTCAGGCCAAAGAAGCTTTGGATAATTCTTAACTTTATCTTTTCTGATGGTTCCTCGTTCGCCCAGTAAACGACCTTGTGTTTTTGCTTGACGTAACTGGCTGCAATGAAAGCACAGAATGTTGTCTTACCAACTTCAGGGCGGGCAAAGATAATACCTAAGTTACCTCTATCCATACCGCCAAGGTGTTCTGCCATCAAGTCCCAAGTAAAGGGAAAGTCTGGTTCGCCAACCTCTTCTTCCATTAGCTGAACAAAGTCTTTATCCATCTCGCTATAGGTTGTCTTGTCAGACATGCGACCATCTTCGACCATATCAATCAGGGTCTTCAGTTCGCCAAAGTGTTCGGACTCTCCAGTGAAGATGGCAATAGCCTTCTCACCAATCTGCCGCGCACGGTCACGAACCCAGAAGTTCTTGGTCACGTCTAATTCTAGGTCACCTGTTTCGCTAACGTGTTCGCTAAGTTGCCTAATGATTTCAAAGACTTCTTGCTTTGCACTGTGAGGCATAGCAGGGTTCCTGTCCATGAACAGAGAATCTAACTGGTCACGAGACAGGTTCGTGGCGTAGTTCTTGTGGGCATAAGTGATGGTATCGAACAAGGTTGCATAGCGTCCCTCGAACATGTCGCGGGGATATAATGTTCTTTACCTTGTTGTAGAAATCATTGTTTAGAATGAATCCCAGAACCTGTAGTTCAATTGATATATTTCTCGAAGGTTGAGTGTCGCTCATCATTGGTCATATCTTTCACATCTTTGTTTAAAACAATTAAATTAGTAGGCCGTATAGCCTGTAGCCTGCGAACAAGTTCTAGGGCTTTCTTTGTAGCGTCCTTGTCCAAGGCGACCAGCAATCTATCATACTGACGCAAAGTTGGCAAGTGACTGTCTTGTAGATTGGTTCCTAACAGGGCTATCCCCGAAAGAAAACTAGATACACTGCAAGCACTAGCACAATCTTCCAGAACAACACCGATACGGCTGGAGCCGCAAACGAAAGGATTACCTGATTTTCCATATCTCCACCATTTTGGTTTGGCATTAACTAAACTACGACCAGCAGCATCAACGGTTCGCCTACCATCTTTAATCAGGTAAACAACACGGTTCATGCGGAAGTCATAACGAATATCGACACGACCAGAAAGGTACGCATCGTAGGCATTGACCCTCTTCAAGTATCGCACGGCTTCTTCACTGCGCGACACAGGGACAACAGTATCGGGAAGCTGAAACTCTTGTTCGCAAAGTGGTTCGCGAACTGGCATTGTCTTCTTCAGAAGGGGGTGGTAGGGTGTGTCGTTTCTGATTCGGAAACCAGTCCGTCCACGAACCCCACAGTCTGCATGAAAACAAAACCACAGCGTTCGCCATTTGTATCCGAAACGCTAAAGGTATTCTTCTTGGCACACGCAGGGCAGTCCATCCGTAGACGACCTTCCGGTGCAATTGTCAAACCGTTCACATAATCTTTTAGCCAAGCTGTCATGGGCTTCTCCTATGTCCCGACAAATAACCCACAATAAAAATCCTGTCAACTACATTTTTTTGACGAACGCTTGACAGGCATGATACGCATTATGAACAGTAACCATATAGGGAACCCTATTATGTCTTTTACTATTAAAATAAACCCTATAGCTAAACTATTAAGGGATAAGAAATACAAACATAAAACTGTTCCAGATAAAAAGAAATCTAAATTAGATAAACTTGCAAAGAAGGAAATGAATGATGGGAAGACCGGCAAAGATACCTGACCCAACGAAGACGTATAACCTGCTAATGTCTGTCGAACAATATGACAGTCTAGCAGGACACGCTGCACGATTGCAAAAGAAAAGCTTGGAGCAAGTTAGTGTAGGTGATTTAATGCGTGACGCAATTGAACTTTACATTGAAGCATTGGATGAAGAACATGACGCAAACATCTCTACAAACTAAGAAACCTACGATTGAAGTATGGCAACGCAAGGACGGTTCGTGGGTTGTTAACGCACCGATATCATCTGTTCGAATCGGAGAGACTGACCGCGAACAGGTGAAGAAAAAGAATTGTGTAGATTACTTAATGGACATTTCCGTGTTCGTGGGAAAAAGTGAAAATGATTGCAGAAAGTGGCTTGACAGGAACCGTCAAGGCTTGGTAAAACTAGGGACACCTTACGAAGTAGCTTAGTAGTAAGGTTGAACAAGGGGAGTGGTTACCCTTTGTTTCCTTTGGTTGGTTGGGAAGCGAGGTCAGATTTATTTCTGGCCTCGTTTTTTTTTGTTGACACCCCTTTTGTTTCCGATATTGGTTACTAATCAACAGCCGATGGAGAAATGAAATGGCTAAGAAACTAGAGAACATGACACCTGATGAACGCATTGCTTACTTCGCAGCCCTGCGTGAAAAAGACCGCATCCAACGCCGTGACCGCATAGCAAAGTTGTCCTCGACCAGCGGGTTGCTGTCATCAAGGTATATGAGTTGCTAGACGAGATTCTAGAGACTGCTTTGTATCCTGACATGGGCGGTATCAAAGCTGTTACTGCTCACGACCTGCAAGAACTGTCTGATGCAAAAGACAGGTTGCGCCACGAGTTTAACTTTGATGTGCGGGAGCAGGGATAATGAAAAAGAAACTAACACACGCAGAATACGCAGCTAAACACACAGAGATATTTGCTTGTATGTCGGCACACTTTTTAGCTGACCGGTTGCCCAACGATTGGGATACATGGGAAGAAGAGAAGCTAGATAACTTTCTTAGTGATAATCACTGGGAACCTCTAGAGTATTGGGATGTCAACGAGGTCTATAGTATGATTGATGCAATAACTATTGACGTTATGAACCTGATGGGATTGGAGATGGGTAGAGATGGCTAATCCCTCATGGTACGTTATCCAGCATCCGTTCACCAGACCGATAGTCAGCAACCCGCACCCATCCAGTTCGTTTGCCCTAGATGCAGCCGACAGGATACACGGTGAAAGATTACGCCGCGTGAGGGTTGCTGATAACGAGGTCTGGGTTGGTGGCATCATTGTGTGCAGCCGCAGAAGGGCTATGCAGTACAAGTTCAAGATAAAAGACTGGGAAGGCAGATATTATGCTTGACTGCCAGACTTTGGTTTGTTTAGTTAACCAACTGCCCAGCGTGGGTATGGACGATTTACTTGTCATTGGATATCTGGCAGGGGGGTTGGCTATAGTTGTTTACTTAATAATAGATGCTTGGAAGGAAAAGTGATATGACTGAAAGAACTTGGGAAGTTAAGGTAGAAGCGACAACAACTCGTGAAGTTATTGTCCACGCTAACACAGAGTATGAGGCACAGATAAAAGCCCAGATAGATATGGTGGGCTTAGTCGGTGGTGAAAATACCAAAGTGTTGAGGGTACAGGAGATAACCGATGAGTAATCGCGGGGGACTACAAAGTCAGAGTCCGCATGACAACCGAACGTGAGGTAATTGTCAACGCGGATGGTTTCGATGACGCTGAGTTCAAAGCGATTAAAGAGGCAATAGCCCTAGTCGATGGATACGATGCAGAAGTTCTTTGGGCGTTAGAGCATGGAAGCCTTAGTGATTGGGAGAAGAAGGATGTCAACAATAACTAAAACCTGTCTCGCCTGTAGCGGTGGCGGCATTGCCGAATACGACAAACCTGTCACAGACTTTGCGAACGGTGGCTGGATATCTAGCACCTATGGTAAGTGTGATGTCTGTGATGGTGAAGGCGACCTGCACGTTCTGTCTGAATTTACCAGCTTGGATATCTTGGCGTTCTTAAATGAATCAGCTAAAATCCTAGAGAATGCAGACATAGTTGACAGCAAGTTAGATGACATATATGGTCACGTTAAGGACGCAAAAGATAAGGTGTGTGAATATATCAAATTTCATGGTTACGATGGAGACAACCGATGATGACGCTTAAACTACCAAAGAAACAAGTGAACGCCGTATTGGTAGCACTTGACGCAGAAATTGAAAGCCAATTAGGTGGCAGACCTGTTGACTGGGAATCTTTCCCAGAGGTTGCTGCAATGCTGATGGCATACTACACAACCCGTTGTGAGTTTGAGGAGAATTGCGATGGGTAAGGTCAAGGCTTGGGCAATGCAGCTAGAAGAAGATTTCTGGTATCTTGCCAACAGTAAAATAGGCAACTGCGAATATTTCGGTGAGTTCATGCAGGAGATGGAACAGCACCGCGATTTCTTGGGCTTGCACAACGACAGGGAATATGCTGATATGTTGCGTGAAGCTTGGGACAACTACTGGAGTAAGTACATATGAGAACCGCTTGGGAGTGCCGCCACACATTAGCATATGTTTCGACAAGCGCAATCACGCCACGATATCCCAACGCGGCAAGCGACCCACGCCTGACAAACACGGCTGACAAATACTTCACGCTAAGAAGACAAATCCGTGACAAAGAGTGGAGCCGCGAACCGGTGACAAACGCCGAACGTGACAAACTAGCCACCTTAAAGCGAGCCTTGAACGATGACAAACACTACACGCCAAACTTCTGACAAATCGCCCACGCTAAAACGTGACAAATCAACCACGCTAAATCCTGCGTATCGTTGCAACGATTGCGGGGAACCGGCAATGGTTTATATAGACCATCTGTTTTATTGTCCGAAATGTTATCTAAAAAGAGGGCAGATAAAAGGGCTTGACCATGCCGGTTATTATCCTTAAAGGTAGGTAATCAACAAACCAACAAAGGAACCGAACCAATGAAAAAAGCAGATAAAAACAAACCAGCCGTGACCATGTATCCCAATTCAGTTAAACTGCTGGCGGATTATAACAGGAAAGATGGCAGCCCTAATCAGGTCTTGAAGCAATCTAAAAATGCGAAGCTTTCAAAAGATAAATTACCTGTAATTAAAAAGGGCAAGTTCAAGGGCTATGTGATTTATACCCTGACTTTGCAAGAACGTGCCACCTGCCCGCGTTCATGTTACCATTGGGATAATTGCTATGGTAATAACATGATGTTCGCGCACCGGTTGCAGCATGGCAGCGAATTAGAGCAGCGCATCAAAAACGAAATAGAAGAATTGTGCGCCACCTATAAAGGGGTGATTGTCCGGTTGCATGTACTAGGCGACTTTTATTCTGTGGATTATGTTGCAGTCTGGCAGCATCTTCTATCCAAGTTTGATAACTTGGCTGTTTGGGGCTTTACCGGCTATGAGCCTGACAGCGATATTGGGCTTGCGCTTCGTGCCGTTCGGGGTCGCTTTCCCGACCGGTTCAATGTCCGGTTTAGTAATGCACCAACTTGGCAATTCAGCGCGAACAGTGCCGACCTATACAAACCGGAAAAGAACAAATCAATTGTTTGTCCTGAACAAACCGGCGCAGCGGAATCGTGCGCGACCTGTACCCTGTGTTGGTCTGCACCGGAAAAGCAAATCCTTTTCCTGACGCACTAACATGACAAATCAACCACGCTAAACTTTTTCTTGGGGCTAGTATGTTACTTGCAATTATCCTTGGTGGTTCGGGGGGATTGGGTGCGGTATTAGCAAGGGGTGTCGCGAGTCGCGGGGCGGCATCCATTTTATTTATCTATTTTTATTGTTGACCGATTCGGCGGCGGGTGGCATAAAGAAATCAAGGCCGGTAGCAAATACCATGCCAACAACCAGTAGAAGGAATGACCAACCATGTTTGATTTAGTACCTAATGAAAGCCCTACTCACGGCTTTGTTTCTCGCGGCAGCGGCACTTATACATTTGAACACAACGACCCTGCGAACGTCGATTTGTTCAACCAGATTGGGGCAGTTCGTAAAATCCCCATCGAAGCTTTGCGGCAGACTGTCGAAGGCTCGACTTTGATAGAAGAACCTGTCGCCATGCCGAACTATTCGGCTTTGCAAAATGCAGCGACTGGTGATGTTCTGGATGTTGCCCCTATAGGTAAATCCTATAAATTAGAACCCCACGACCGGCTATTTGCAAAGCAGGCGCATTTATTGGGTGAATCCGATTTGCCGCTTGGTGATGTGTCGGTTATTGACCGGCTCTATGAGGGCGGGCTTCGGGCGCATCGCACGATTCACTTTAACGACCTGCAAACGACCGTTGGTGATAGCTCCGACCTAGTAAGATGCCGCATGGATATCTTTAACAGTGTGGACAAGTCTTGGTGTTTTCAGATATTCAGCGGTGCCTATCGCGACCTTTGCCGCAATACCTTGGTATTTGGCGGGGAAAAATCCTATCACCAGAAAGCAAAGCATACCAAGAACCTGAGTGTCGAAGCCATGATAACCAAGGCGGGCGGCTCTCTTGATATGTGGGCGAACCAGCGCGACCAGATGCGGGCTTGGCAGGGTTCGCGGCTGTCTGATGAGCAGTTTGCGAACATCTTGAAAGAGACCATTTGCGCCAAAACTGGGCGGGCTGTTAAGGCCGGTGTTCTTGAGGGTGTCAATGAACGCCTGATGAATGCCTTGCTTTACATGTTCGACAAGGAAAAGCCCGAACTGGGCGGGACAAAGTGGGCGGCTTATAATGCTTTGACCCATTGGGCAACTCATACGAATGAGACCGTCACCAATCTTGAAACCGGCAAGGAATACCAGACCGGCAAGAAAACGGCCAAGGTCTATGATGTGCAGCGCAAGCGAAATGAACAGGTTGCCAGCGTCTTGAATAGTGACGCTTGGTTGTCGGTGGCAGCATGATTGAATCCTTGTTGCTCTTCTTAATTTTCTTTGTGATATGAAAGATAATCAATGGAAGCCCTCTATGTAATTTATCGGAGCCTGACCGTTCTCTTGATAATCTCTATAATATATGCGGTCTTTATTGCTTAACCAACCAATGCCCTGCGGGGCGGAAAGAACCACAAAATGACACAGTTTGATAATGATAAATCCATCATGGAACTTTGCGAACAACTGGTTAATGCCGTTGCAAGCCAAGAGAAGGCCAAGCTTCGCGCCAGTCTTTACGAGGCATGGAATGACCACGGCAGGCCGCTTGTCGAAAGCTTGCCAGAAGCCACGGCAGCCAAGCCAGCAAAGCCCTCGAACAACTGGCACCGGATGGCAGCGCGGCATCATGTGCTTGTTAAGGAACTAGAGCGCGGCTATCAATCGGTGCCGGTGCTTGCCGGTAACCTTGGATGTTCGAAGCAGAGCATCTATGCCATGATGACCACCTTGAAAAAGAACGGTTACACCGTCCAAGTTCACAACCTTGGCAGCCGTCAAGCGGGCAGATACATGAAGATTTACCGTATCGCATCCTAGCCGCGAACCCATTGGGGCGGGGTTGTTTCCTCCCTTGCCCGCCCCAACCTTGCCCCCCTTGCCCTAGTCGGCGGGGGGGTTTTTTATTGCCGGTTATATTAATGGGCGGTAACCGGCGGTAATCCCTTGGGTAATTGGCGGGCTAGCTTGTGGTGGTTTGTATATATTCTTATGACCGGAAGGCCACCCCCCAATCTATCCGGCATGACAAATCAACTACACGGGCGCGGGCGGGCGCGTATGTTCGCAGGGTTTCATGTGTGTTCGCGGGGTTTGGTTACCGGCGGCGGGCTATAGGGTTTCGGCGATGGGACAAAACAAGATAAATATATGGCTCGTGCGCGGGTACGCAAGGGACACCCCACCCCCATTTGCTAAGGTTAAAC
>UEXL01000383.1_pt1 | contig 15187 bp, 17 predicted proteins | sample 1796671 | NCBI WGS metagenome assembly UEXL01 (sample SAMEA4772471, study PRJEB27181) | metagenome
TACCCATAGCAGCATCAACTGCTCCTGTTCCGGCATTAGTGACAGGTTGCATTAACCCAGCCAAAGCAGCCATACCAGCCAGCAATACTCCAACACCTGCCGCTGCACCTCCAATAGCTAAAGCTACTGTACTAAATATTCCTGCACCAGCGGCTGTTATTGGATTAGCCATCGCGGCTAAGGCAGCAACCATTGCCATAATAGAGCTACTCAAAGCGTAAATACCAACCACAGCACCAAGAAGTTGCCCACCCTCTAATTGTCCAAACGCCAGCACTAAACCCGCAAATCCTAATACGGCTAAAGCAATACCACCACCCAACATTAACATGGCAAAACCAAGAGCCATTATAGGTCCTGCACCGGCCGACGACGCCGCTGTAAGCAAACCAACTCCACCAGAGGCCATTCCACCACCAACTTGTACTTCAGCACCCGCTGTTAAGAATGAAGCACCGAATGCCTGTATAGCTCCTGTCGCCATCGTGCTTAGAATTGGAATAGAACCTAGGACTTTGGTAATTATAGCTGTGTACATAATAAAGGTACCGACTGGTCCCGATAAAAACTCAAAAGCCGCTGCCAATATTTCAACACCTTTTGTCATAGCTCCTATTATTGCATCAACAGTAGCTCCATTTGCTGCTAATTTTTGCAAAGCCATTTGAAACTTTTCTTGAATTGGCAATGTAGCACTTAAAGTGTCGTTCCAACCTTTTTGAACCCTTGCCGAAGCTTCCGCGTCCTTTTGTTGTTGCTTATATGCCCCAAGAGACATTCCGAATATTCTATTTGCCTCTGCCATATCACTAATACCAGCAGCTTGTGCGATTGCTTTCTGCTTAAACCGATCCATTTGGTTAAATTGTACCCCTGTTGATTGGACAGTCTTTATAAGGCCTTCAATTCTTTCTTCTTCTGTTCCTCTTAGCATATCTGTCGCTGACATTGTGGTACCCAAGATAGCGTTCAACTTACCAGCTGAATCAACAGCGCTCTCGAAAGTATCAAATTTGCTGGCTATTGATAAAAGACTATCAACACTGGTCCCAGCGTTACGAGCCGCAACAGCTAAACCTTTAAACACATCAATAGATTTGCTTCCATGAACTGCTATTTGACTTGATGCTTTTCTAAAGTCAGCAGCCATTTTACTAGGTGCTATTCCCATTTGGGTTGCCGAAAGTGCTATATCTTTTGTGAGCTCTATAGCATTTGCTGATGTCACACCCATTGTTGCTTGCAAATCGTTCATTATTCCAACGACTTCGCTAGACTTTATCCCTAACTTGTCAAACTGTCCTATTTGAAGTGATAAGTTTTTTTGGAATTCTTTACTCTGATCTGCACCGCCTATAAGTTCTTGTCTAACTGCTGTTAGGCCTTGTACAACTCTTTCCATATTAAGTTCCATGTTCAAACCTTCTTTATTAAGATCGACCAAGGTTCTTTGATATTCATATCCTGTACCTGTTGCAGCTGCAAAGCCGGCTCTGGCTTTATCGACGGCAAATGCCATAGCTATAGTGTTTTCAAGTATCTTGAAACCGATGTTTGCAAGAGAGAACATTCTTTTACCGGACGTTACAAACTCTTGCATTTTTTCTTCGTTATTTGCAAGTTCGGTTCCCATTGTAATTACGTTATTGACACCCTTTAGCATTGATGAATTCCCAATACCTATTTTTGTTGCTATACCGCCCCAAACATTGTCGTATTTTTCTCCGTACTTTACTCTTCTCTTTAAACTCTTTTCATCTTCTTTGTTAGAATCTCTCAACTCATCCGCTGTGATGTTAATGTCTTTTCCTATTTTTAGTTGCTCTTTTAGGGCCTCAATTCGATCTGATTCTTGTTCTCCGAGTTCAGACCCATAAGCTTTTTCTTCTTCTAACAATGTAGCCAATTCTTCTCTTAATTGGACTGTCTCAAAGACAGCTTGGCGCTCGAGTTTTCTCATATCACCAACTGCTTGAGCAGCAGCAAGCTCATCCGCATCTAAACCTTTAAGTTGTGTCTTCAAGTCGAGCTTATATTTTAAAAATTTTCCCCTGTTCATCATTCAGTTGATTCAGGATCTGTTGTAAAGTGACTTCTTCTTGTGTTGGCATAGATTATCCTCCTAATCTTTGAAAGGCCACCTAATGCCAGTTGTTTGTTCGAAATTCCTCACAGCTTGATCAAGCAAATTTTTCTTCTTTTTGGATTGGAAATGTTCTTCACCATATTGCATGTAGAAATCTAAATACTCTTTCTCTGCCATCAATGCTCGAGCATACGCTTGAACATCTTTCTGCTCTCCACGAATAACAAATTTTAAACTGTTATCGCCCTCATCCTCTTCTAACATCTTATGAGCTTCCAAATCAGCAGTCATTGTTACATCTTTGCCATAAAGATATTTTAGGAATGTTTTATTCCATGATGCCATTGATTGCATCCAACTTTCTTTTAAAAGTTTCTTTTTTGTAAAGTCTATTTCCATTATAAGGTCCTCGGTATAGTAAATAGTTAAAAATAAAAAACCCGAAGCTATCTCTTTCGGGCTTTTTTCATTTCCTGTTCATGATGACTCTTTTCATCGTCAAATTGTTTCACCATTCGGTTAAAAAACCAATATCTCAAACCAACAGGTAAACTGTATGTTTCAGAAAATGACCAATTACCATGATGCATCATACTGAATATCTGTTCGTAAACAGACTCCATATATTTAGGACTTAGGCCAAAAAAAGTCCGCATTAAACGGAACCTCCAATTCCTGCTCATGTGAACAAGAAACGCATTCAAACTGCTCTTTCATTTCGATATTTGGACAAATTTGTTTATAGTGTTCTCTCAAAACTTTTGAATCACTGACTGGCATTAGGTCAACAAACTGAGATATCTGTGATCTATCTGAGACGCCTTGCGCTGATACGATCATCATTTTGTATTGGTCTGTGATGGTTGTGCTTTGGTCTTTTCTCTTTTGGCTTTCTCGTATTTTCTTGACCATTGTCTTTTCATCTTTACTAGTAAGAAGAAGGCGAATTTCAAGGTTTACTTTTGAATGAGGTAATGTTAGCATATGGTTTACACTGTGTGTTTCGCCTTCCTTGTAACAACCATAGTGTACTCTGACCGTATTGAGGTCAAAGGATAGCTGGTTCTTTGCATTACAAGATGGACAAATGACCTCTGTTTCATAGATGTTCCCATATCCAGAAATCCTACAGGCGACAAGAATAGCATTCTTATCTCCAATTAATAAAGAATCCACAGATATATTCTTATCTATTAATACATTCTGTACTAATCTGTCAATGGCAATTCCCTTCTTCAAAAGACTTTCTGAACTTAATATGTCTTCGTCTTTTGCTGTCATAAATCTAATTTCAACACTGTCTTTGTTGTGCAAAGGATGCTCTTCTGGATAAACCTTGCCCTTTGATGGCAAGTCTACAAACTGAGTTGGTGATACAAAATCTAATAAACTCATTGGAGCTGGTGTTGGTTGTGATGGTGTGTTTGGAGCTTCCATCCTGCTCTGGTTATTTCTGTTAGTCAATTTTTACCTCTTATTGTTGTTGTTTGTTATTGCTCTGTGGAGACTATAGAAGCTCTCTGTTCGTATAACGTGTAATTTACCCTTTGATAATCAAAGGTCATAGTAACCAATAAAGTATCTTCACTGGATACATCAAGAGTTCCGAACGTTATAGCAGACATTATTGGGTTTTTCCAATATCCACTCTTCAGTACCTCTATCTTGAACTCCACTTTTATAAATTTTTCTTATCTTTACTCCACCTATAATACCAGTTATAGGAACACCTGTTGTGAAGTCGGTAGCATACCAAGAATGTTGAGCAGCGTTTTGATAATTTGCTGTTCTTCTCATTCTCTTTTCATCTATTAGGTTGTTAGCAGTTGCCCAAGCCATAAAGCTTGTTGATGGTCCCGTAGTGGGAATTTCAAACCCAGTAACATCATCGGTCTCTATTGCCCTAGGAGCTATATCGTACAATTCAATCACAACAGGTTGCCAAGTTGCTGGTCCGTGTGATTTAACACTTTGACCTTCTACGAGGTCGTTTATAATTTCTTGCTCAAAAGCTGGCAAAACGACAGATTTTGCATACCACAAACCGGCATTAGCTTTGTTACCAAGCTCTACTTCAAATGAGTAGGCTGCTTGTCGATATAAACTTTGAGCATTTTTCCAAAACATTCATTCTCCGATATTAACTTCTAAAGAAGGTACTGCCTTCTACTTCACAAGAAGCCCAATCGTATTTGAACGTTATTTCAATCTCTCTCATATCTTCCGAAGAGTAATCAAAGTCTCCAAACTTTACTGATGTGATAAAAGCATTGTGCAGATGCCAGTCTTCTAACAACGCACCAGACTCGTCTAAAGCTTCTAATACGACATCACCATTGTTGGTAACCAACTCTGATTTTGAAAAAGTATCATAATCTTCTACGTTTGAACCATTTGTTGGAATTTTATAACCAGCATCAGACAAGAGCTTCATTGTTTTCTTAACAACATCATCCTCACCACCGGGGTCAATAAGAACAACTGTTACATCGTTCCACTTAATTTTTCCGGGATAGTGAAAAAACGTGATCACTAAAGTGATGCTCAATTGAAGAAATTTCAAATGAGGGAGCTGATATTGATTTACAATACCAAGCAACAGAGTTAGAGAATAACTGTACTCTAAATCTAAATTTTCTTTTCGGTTCTGCGTTGTTGTCTGTCCAAAAGGCCATGGTAATATATCTCCTTATTATTACTTTAAATAGTTTTGTCTATTAGAATTCGACTCCGCTTCTGGATATTATAAAGTCTACTGCTATAAATTCTATAGAACGTGTAGGCTTGATGAATATCTTAGCGTATAGAATATTTCTATCTATCAAGTCTGCTGTTGTGGTTTTGTCATCCAAAACCAATTTGTACTCACTTATTCCTAATCGAGCTTGTGTATCTGCTAAAATTGTATCTGCTTGAAACTTAAATCTGTTCCAAGTTGTTCTAACATTCTGATCAAACAGAATAGTCTCAGACACAAGGCCAATACGATGCTTAAGGTATATTAAAAGTCTTCTCACACATTAATTCTATCAAGAGCACTAGACTCTTGCTGAAGTGTTTTCTGACCGAATATAACTATTTGGTTCAAAGAAGGAAATCTTGCAATAGGATTGATATTTGTTGAATACAAACGATCTCTATCGGCTTTTGTTAAATGTTCCCAAGTACCTGTTATGATTGGTCCTGTTGGTCCACCAAGTTCGTTAATACCACCACGGTTGAACCCTGCTGGGGCAAACCATAGCTCTGACATCCCTTGAGACTTTCCGAGGGCTCCAATAGCTGCAACCGAAGGAGGAACGAATAATACGTCACCTTGTCCACCAACACGGTCCCTTAGTCTTACCCAAGGATAATATGTTGCTGCGTATGAATTGTTTATCAAACGTCCTTCAAGATTTGTGATTGTACCGTTCAGGTCTCCTGTTGTCACTGCTCCGTTGTTTTCGTATCCGGGCTTATATCCACCGGGGATATCAACAATAGCCAAACAGTCTTGTCGTCTTGATGCTAATCCCATAACTTCATCAGTTACGTCTGTCTGAGTGATTCCGGGAATAGAAATTAGATCGTACTTCACAGACTCAGCATCTTCAACTGTCTCAAGAGCCTTAAATATTGAGTTATAGGCATATGAAGAAAGTCTTGTCTTATCTGCCAAGTTCTTGTTTGAAAATGGTTCAACTTCTGTTAAGTCTAATCCGTTGTGTCCACCAAATAATGGTGCACGGAATTGTCTAACTTTCTTTTCGAAGAGTTTAGAAAGACCAAAGCCTTCATCTCCTGAAATTGAATGGTTTGATGTAGATCCGGTTTCGTAAGAACCTGACTGGAAGAAATAGCTATTTGCGTTTGAACTTCCTGAACAGATATCATCCATCGAAAAGATAAATGAGTACTCTAAAGCATCTGGTGGAGATGCTGTTTCTCCCAAGTGATGTGTCAATGTGTTTGACGCATTTGATGGAAGAACTCTTACGAGGTCGATATAAGAATCATCTCTTCTGGTAGAGGTTCCTTTATGGTGTCTTACACCTTGTAGGTCTGTTGGTGCAAAGTTCTTCCCATTTGAGTTTGCGTTTTCTGATGTCAAACGAAGAGCTGGGAACGTTACTGAACCAGTGTAACTTGGTGGTAAGGCTGCAAATTGCTCGGCATCTCCACCCATACAAGCCAATACATTGTTTCCTTTTTACGAAAGAATGAGCAAAGTCATCTGTGTCTGTACCGGGAGTAACTGCGCTTGGCAACTGACGAGTTCCAGCATCAACCTCATTCGCAAAGCTAAATGTAAAGTGGGAACCAGCTGTGATAGCTGTAATCGTAACCACACCAAGAGTTGCTTGTGCTGTATATCCGGGCAATGTATTAAGAAGAGTCGCAACAGCAGCGGCTGTGGTATTGGCAGTTGTGACGGTGTCTCTGTCGATAGCAGCAACTTTAGCTGTAAATACAGTAGCAGTAGTACCACCAGAAGCAAAGTTAATTCTATGCGCACCAAGGTCTGGGTGTATAAAATCAAGCCTATCTGAGGCCGCCATTGCACCAACCGTATAGGTAATAGTAGCTGTTGCTTTATCGCCGTCTACGGTTGTGTCATATTCTTCAAGTGTGTTGTTAACTCCTTTCGAACCATAAGAAAGAGTAAACCCTTTCGGACGAAGAGGTCCGTAGAAACCAACAGGAAGAGCATGTCTGTCATTGAGTTGTTGATTCTTAACAGCAGAAGCTACTTCAACATAGATGTAATCTGAGTTGTTTCCATACTCTCCTCGAACATTGTACTTTGTGTTTGTAGAATCCCACTCAAGATACTGATCTCCAATAACTTTTGAGATATAGTTTTCTGATGAAGGATCAAGATTTAGTCCTGAATATTGTTCTACAACATTTCCGTCTTTACTTACTATCTCTAAGGTGAATGTTGAGTTCGGAACCAGAGTGTTTCCTAGTGAAAGGTCTCTAATGTTAATTTCATAGTTATTTTGAAGCCATTCTCCGTCGTGTAAAGCCACAACACGGAAAAGGTTTTCTTGCGATGGTTGTCTGTTAATGAACCAACCAGATTTTGCAGGCTTCATATCTTTGAAGTGGTCTGCGTAGTTTAAAGAACCGCTATCAAGTGCAAGAAGAATACCTACTTGAGAACCAGCAGTTGTTGCTGTGTTTCCAGCTACCGCTACTTCGTAAGATTCTCCTAAGAAATATTTTTTATTAGTAAGTCCAAAGTTTTTGTTTGCCTTTCCAAGAATTTGTGGGTTTGTATTGAATACGTCTCTGATATATTCTTTTGAGCCGGGTGTAAGGTCAAAAGTAAACTCTTCAGCGGCAGCAGCACCGCTATCGGTAGCCATCTTTGCATCGGAAGTGTAAAGGCACATTTTAAATCTGTTTGCGGCACCGGCCATTGAATTTATTAAGGTCCCTGCTGATGCTGTTGTCGCTGATCCTGAAGCAACCGTTCCAGAAAGAGCCAATGCGGCTCCTTGCGTGTAGAATACAGCAGCAAGCGAACCAGAACCAACATTATCTGCATCGGCAAATGAAGCAGATGGAATAATGAAAAGACCATATGCTGTGTTTGTTGATGCAGGTAATTCATTTGGGTTAGCTGATGTACTAACAGACCATCCGGCATACTCAGCGTTAGAGTCCGCAGATGGGTTTGCTTCTCCGAGAAGTCTTACAAAAGTTACGGGTGTTGTCTGTGAAGCTAAGTGAGCTTGAGCGGCATATATACCATATGTTGCTCCAAGAGTGTTCCCCTCTCTCCAAACATCGTTGTCAGAACCACCTTTACCGGAAATTCCTTTTCCGAATATTTCATTGAAAGCGTCAATGGACTTTACCTTTATAGGCTTCATTGCTGGGCCTGATAGGGCTCTACCAATTATCAGTGGACCGAGCGAGTCTGATACCACTGGTGGTATCTGGGATTCATCAACCTCATTCATTAGAATACCGGGTGAAACAAAATCAAATTTTCTAGGCATTAAAATATCTCCTTATTAATACATTTATCTCTTATAAATAGTAGTATAAAAGCTCAAACGCTTTATTCTCTATAATCCTTATCTTTCTTTTTCCAAGGTACTTTGTCTCCAACCATCCTCCTTTCGGAAGTGAACCTAACTTTTACTTGGTTTTCTCTCCTTGCCAACAAAGGTTTCTTTCTAGAATAGCCTTCGCCACTAAGGTAACCGAGCACTTTTATTTCTACCTTGGTCTCGAACATTCTCTCGTCTTCTCCAACATTCGCAGTATTGTTGTTCATTGAAAATTCTTGCTGTATGAATGCTTCATATTTGTGGTTATCTTTCTTAAATATGAAAGAGTTTATTTGTCCTGTTGTAGCAATGAAAGGTTGTAATAGATCGTTCATCTGTTGCTGATATTCGGTTCTAAGAGTTATAGAATAAACCATTGTGACATAAACAGGAATAGGTGCGGTGTAATTGTTATAGACAATTTGATTGTTCTCATCAAGTTTGCCTGTTTGTTGTGCATTGTCAAGGTCTCGCTGCTTTATAGTTGATTGAAAGTTCTTTGTCTTATCTTGGTTTATTGTAGAACCAGCAGGTTCTGCTCCTCCGAGATAATCACCATTTTCAGGAATGTTTGCTTGGTATGCACCTTTGAAGTTCGGATCTTTGGTCATAGAAGAGCGGTTAATCGTGATTAAAGGTAAGATAAGTTTTCCCACTTTGTCTCGAATTCTGACGTCTTTCTTGATCTGCCATACTCTTTCCGAACCTAACCACAAAACAGGGACTTTATATACCCTTGTTAGTTTTTGTATGCACATCCAAAGAGTTGTCAACCCATTCGTACAGACCAGTATCAATCGTCTCTATGGTCGATGCTTGAAAGTGTATATATTCATCGTTACTCGGCATTAAATACTCCATCTCGTGCTCTAATACAGTCTGCTATAATTTCAAACTGCACATCTGCTTGACCAAAAAGGTGTTTGGGTTCATTTGTCTTGACTATCTCATAAAATATCTTTCCATACTTTATAAAGTCACCTTCTCTAATAAATAGGTCCTGATCTTCTGTTAAACGTCTCTTGTGAAACATAACCTTTAAACCGGTCTTCTTATCAAGAGCCATATTTTCGAGAAAATTGGTTTCAACACCTTGATACTCAACTCTTGCGAATACTCTTATCGGTGGCAAGAAAGTCTTTTCTATTGCTTCTCCGTATAACGGGTGAAAATTAGTATGGTCAATATCAATTGGAAAATAAAGTAACTGTTGACCTGCTACTCGTTCAATAATCTCATCGTTAACTTGTTTTACAAGATTCTTTTCCTTCTCCCCAAGAAACATTGGGGAGGTGGTGCATCTGGTTTCTTCCATTTATTATCAGCCATTGTTATCCTACGAAAATCTTGAGAGGTGCGTCTGAGATGATATCTTTCGCCTTTTCGGTCATAGCAGCATCGGTCTCTATGAGTTTGCTGTAGGTTGTCTCGTCTAGTTGCTTTGTAGTTCTTCTTTTAAAGCTTGTTTCTCTTCCTTCGCCTGACTTAATAGATCTGATGCGTTTAAACTTATGTTGTCTCCGGGAATTGGAACGTTTCCGCCAAACTTTCCTCGAACTTGGCCAAGGATCTCTTTACAAACAGCCAAGGCATATCGTCTGATCCATTGTTTACCAATTGAATTGATATTTTCATACGGAAGATTTTCAAATGGAAGGGTGTTCATGTTGTTTACACCATCTTGACCAGATGCGACATCATCATTCCAGATATCACCATCTTCAATTGTGAATCTAAACCAGAATTTTTCCGGAGAGACACTGTCTGGTATTGGATATATTCTTAACTGGTTATCTATTATCTCGTATGAATAATGAGATGTTCTAGTATAAAGGTGATCCTCATATGACATCGCCTGAAGTTTATTGTGCCAAGCCGGAATGACTTGAAATGTCGACTCATCAGCATATTGACCGTAATTGTGAAAATCTCCAACAACATTTATCCCACCGTAGTAACCATAAAACCTCCACATTTGTCGAGGAGTGACATAGTAAACCTGTCTTACTTTGATTCTTGGATTATTTTTCATTTTATTATAGTAAGGGAAATCTGAGTTATCTGTATCAAAAGCGGAGGAGGAAACAATGTTTTGAAGATCGTAGTCTTGTTGCTTACTAACTCTGTTAAAAGAAGCGCTGTAAATGGTCTGTGTGCCTCCTATTCCTGCTTCAGTGGCAAATGTGTCACCAACACGAAAAGCGGTCTCAAATGAGAATTTAGGGTACTTTAAAGCGTAATCTTGAGGACCATCTGTTATTTCACCTCGGTGATTAAAAGAACCTGTTTCTGAACCTAGAGCAGAACCAATTACGTTCTTAGCTTGGTGCATGTTTATAATATAAGAATACTCTAAACAAGACTCTTCATAAGCGGCAAAACACTTCCACTTGTTATCTCAACATCTAATACATCTCCACCCAATCTTTTGTACACAAAGGCAACTTGAGCGACTGCTCCTGTGACGAAAGCAGCAGAACCAGAATAGGCTCCTATCGGGCATGCATCTGTAACTTCCGAAAGCGCAGCAGTAGAGCCATTAAAGGTGGCTGTCTTTGGTAAAACTATTGCTGATGTGGTTGATGTTGGTGTTAAAGTAGGTAATGACATTCATTATATCTCCGTTCTAATGTAAGTAGTTTTGCTTCAAAGAAAAAGCCCCAAGCATATGCAAGGGGCAACGGAGGACTAATATAATATTAGTAATTAGTTTTCTTTCTTTGAAACTTCTTTTTTCTTAGAAGTCTCAACTTTTTTCTTCGCAGCAGCTTTTTTCTTGGCTTCATCGGCTTTACGCTTTGCTTCGGCTTCCGCCTCTGCTTTGCGTTTAGCTTCTTCTTCTTGTTTGGAGTTACGCTCCTCTTCTTCTACTCATAATTATTCTCCTTATTTATAAAATTATACAAAAGTATCAGCTGCTTCTTCATCGAGTGCAAAACCAGTGGTTCTGATTAAAAGTTTACCAGTAGCATAAGTTCCAGCAGTAGATCCGTCACTTACTATATAAAACTTTGTATTAGAAGCAATTGTAGCACCATTGATTGTTGCAGAATGTGAATTTCCTTTTACAGCGGTGGAGATGTCAACAGTAGTGTCTGTATTTCCATTTCCAGCTGCGTTGGCATTAACTGCTGAACTATGTGCAAAAATGTGCAAATCATCATCACCAGTGGTTGGTGTTTCTAAAACAAGCATTTCTAAATCGATCAAATAGCCAAAAAGACTTTCATTCCAAGTAAAAATTGTACCATCGGTTCCATCTACTCCAATAACATCATTTGCAGCATGTGATGCAATAGCGACAGCAGATGTACCTAAATCAAGTACAATCTCTACTACGATCAAAGAACCATCGCGCATTTTGTTTGCTCGAACAAATGTATCAGACATCCCAGCACCCATTCCGAGTTCTGATTTAGTTACTTTTTGTCCACGTTTTTCTAAAGACATAAGTCTTTTTCTTCCTAATCTTCTATTTCCCATAATATTTCTCCTTATTTAAAATTATGGACCTGTTTTCTGGTCAGTTTCTACCAGCCCCATTCCGGTAGAGACAGTGAGCAGGGGCCTCGCTCAAAGGAGACCAGAATTCAAGTCGTAGTAATTAGTCTCAGAAATAGAAAAGCCCCAAATCCGAAGATAAGGGGCATTTCATGATAGGTTTCTTCTAACTAATCAAAGATTAGGAAGTACCTTCTCACCGAGAAGACCTCGAACGATAACAAGACCGTACATATCAGGACGTACCATCTTCTTAGCGTAACGAGTCATTACACCCTTACGAGGAACAAAGTCTTCTGGTCCGAAGATAGTTGGAGTTACTTGTAGAGGCACATAAGGTGCATATACATAACCAGACTCAAGGAATGAGCCATTCCCTTACGTCCAACGAGAATAACATTACGTGGGAAGTAAGGATCAACGATAACGTCGAACTTACGAGAAAGACTTCCAGTCTTAACAGCACCGATATCACCTTTGTCAGCATCAGCAGTTACGTTTGCACGGAATCCGCTTGTGAACTCAAGGATGTTAGCAACTTCAGGAGAACAAACAACATAGTTAGCTCCACCACGAAGTGTCTTCTGTGGATCTGAGCAGAAACATCATTAATGGTTTCAATAAGAGTCTCATACCATTCTGAAACTGTTCCTGTGAAATCAGGAGCAGCAGAAGAAGCACCAAGCTCAGCACCAGTTACTTTGTTACAAACAACCCGGGAGAACGAGACCAGTAGAAGTCGCAGCAGTTGCACCATTTACAAGATCAGCAAGGATCTCACGGTCAATCTCAAGAGCAATTTGCTCAGAAAGAATAGAAGTCAATTCAACTTCAGCATCAAGGTTATGGTAAGCATTCAAGTCTTGACCAAGCTCAGGAGTCCACTTAGCTTTAAGCTTCTTGGTTTGAGCTGTGATCGCAGTTGAATCAACCTTGATGTCGATCTCTGGGATTTCTTTTAAACCTTCAAGTGCATAGTTTGTAGATGTTGATTGAACAGCACCGACTGTACTAGCAGCTGGGATGTGATCCTTAATTGGGAATGTTAAACTATCAATAGGAAGATCGGCTGCATCAGCTTGAGTACCACCAGCAATATTTGCAGAAGTCGCTTGTCCAACAAAATAATATCGAACAGCAGCAGCATCAGCAGCTAACTGAGAAGCAAGTCCTCGGTTACCAGCTGCACCAGCAGAAATCAACACCGGTAACACAGTCAGCCATGAAACAGAAACAATTCTTCGTTGCAGCAATCCATTGAAGCATCATTGAAGCAAAATGCAAATGTTGTCAAGTCCAGTTGATGAGAATCAGTTGAGCTTGTGCGATATCAAAACAACAACACTGTTGTTGTTTAGCCAAAGGTCAGCATCATAACTGAATAATTTTTGTTTGCTTCAGTAAGTTACCATCTAGTTAGCTCTCAAACTTGTTGCATCTGACCATCAACAATAGTACTGTTACTTCCACTTGGAGATGCATAAGCATAACCAACAGAACCAGCACCAGAACCATCTGAACCATCAGCGTTACCGATACTAACACCATCAATAACTCCAGCACCAACTTTGTTCAGTACCATAGATTGAAGCATCAGTAGCATTACCAAAACGTGGCATAGTAGCTGTTCCAGCAGCACCAAGCATCACCAGAATAAACAAAGTCAAGGAAGAAGATCAAACCAGATGGTAAACTCATCGGTTGAACGCTTACAAGATCATTTGCAATAAGTCCGGCGAATACGACGAACGATAGGAAAAGCTACAGCAGCGAAACCTTCAACATCACCTGCACCCATGGAGAAGACTCACGAAGAAGTTCTTTTGCTTGGTTTTCCAAAAGACGAGCCATTGTCGCCTGTTGATGGCTTGTTTCCAAACCTTCAAGAAGTCCAGTTGAGGACCACTTATTTAGAAGTGCACTACCTTCCGCTTTCATATCACGGTTGACGATACCTTCTGTCAATTTTTCTATAATAGACATTTTTATACCTCCTTAATTGTATTTTTAGTCTAGGCCAGCAAGCTTTTTCATTCTCTCAGAGAAAGAATGGTTTTCATTTAAAGTCTCTTGCTTGCGGCGTGGCATAACGTGGGAAAGGTTTGATCTTCGATTTACGGACTCACTAAGTGATTGTGGAACTTTTTGGTTGCTCCCACTGTAGCTTCTTTAAGGGTCTCGTACAAAGTTCTTGCTTCCTTTATTGTTTCTACCTTAGCGATGACTTCGACAATTTTTGACTTTTGTCGCTCATTCAAGGAGGCATCGCTTAAAACTTTATTTGTATATAGTAAACGGGCATTGCTAATCAATGCTTCTTCAAGCTTGTCTTTCATTTCTGCAACAGCATTATGAAGCTTGTCTTGATTTGTTTGATAGTTTGCCAATGTCGCTTAAGCCTTCTAGCTCTCCGGTCAATTGTTCGGCATTATCTTTATATTCATCTGATTGGCGTTTAGCCAATTCTAATTCTTGGTCGTATTTTCTTGTAGCATCATCTGTTACAAAATGTCCGTGCTTCTCTGCTCCGACATCAACAGTAAGAGCTTCATCAATAATCTTCTTCTGTCTCTTCTAGGATCGCGAGAAGTTCTGCCATCATTTGCTCTTCATCGCTTTGAGACTCCTCTAATAGCCCTTCTAAACCTCCAGCACTCTTCAGCAGGGGCTTCACTAAATTAAATCAGCGGCGAGGTCAGCCGTTGTTTCTGTTGATTCTCCAGCAGATGCAGGATCTGCTTGTGCTTGATCTTTGATATTTTCTAAATCAAGTTTGAAGTCTTCCGGATTGAATTCAAATTCCAATTCCATCTCGACTTGATCATCTGTTCCTATTCCGGGATCTGATGCGTAAGGAATATCAAACTGTGTGTTGCCACCAATGGCGGCATCGTCTGCAATTTGCTCATTGATAGCTTCTTTACCTTCTAAGAGACTCGACAGCAGCCTTGATCTCAGGTGCGTACTTCAATAACAGATTGTTCAGCATTCTTGAGTGCTGCTTCGCGCAACTCCTGAGCACGATTGCTTGTTCTAACATTGATGACATTAATACATCTCCTAATAAACGTTTATCAACAGTAAATAGTGATTACAAACAGAAAAGGACTATGAATCTAAAATGCGTTAATTTACTAAGTCTGATAGTTTTTCTGTTGAATCGTAAATTGCTTGAATCTGAGCAGCAGATAATGCAGAAGTCCAATGAGCGAATTCATCAATACCCTCAGCAAAAACTTGGGTATCGTTTCCATCATAAGCACCAAGTTCTTTAACGGAAGTTGTAACAACCGCAGCCGCAGAAGCACCAGCTTGTGATCCGTTAATATAGAACGTTGAGTTCGTTCCATTTGCAACAACCGCCATGTGAATCCAAGTTTGGCTTCCCTCTAGTGAGGTCATATCAAAACCAGAAGAATAAAACTGACCTCCAGACTCCGTATATAATCCTAATTCATCTGTTGAATTGTTAGTTATTATTGGATAATCTTGTGTATTTACTGGGTTTCCACCAGAAGCTCTTCTCAAGATAGAACCCCAATCTGATCCTGTT
>UEXL01000324.1_pt1 | contig 15172 bp, 22 predicted proteins | sample 1796671 | NCBI WGS metagenome assembly UEXL01 (sample SAMEA4772471, study PRJEB27181) | metagenome
GCATTCGCATTTGCAAGATACTGGATTACATCCACAACATTCACATTTTTCCATGATATACACCTCCTGTCTAATAAATAGTACCAGTGCCTACGACTTCCCATTCCATGTGAGTCTCGATGTATGAATTGTTAATGCTGGTCTCGACCATTTCTACCTTGTGGCGAGAAAGGTGGATAGCAACTAAAGAACCTGCTTGAAAACTTTGCAGATACTGTGTGGGTATGGTCATTGAACCGTTGTCCGGTCCGGTACAGGTAACGTATCCAAGAAATTGTGAACCGTCCCACGAGTAAACCGCTGTGGTGACCATAAATATGGAGTCTGCACTAGTGGGTCCCCATGTGAACACTGCTCCGGAACGATATATTGGGGCTGCAAAAGCATAAAGGGGATCGACCCAAAGCATTGTGTAAGGCTCAATAAAGTCAAATCCATGAGAGGAGATAAAACTGTAATCTCCGGCATCTGTAAACACATCATATCTTGTATCCCTTTCTAATTGTGGTTCCCATATCTGGTTGTTCTCGTAAATTCCAAAACCAACTGGGTTGGCTGAAAAAGTGTGGTATTCTCCCTCTATATAAAGAGAAGGTCCCACATCTATTGGAACCGTTGAAGGACTGATTGATATTAGGTTTGTTGTACATTGTCCGTTTGGTGGTATCCATTCGGTGTGACCATCTGACGATGGTTGGTGAAACGTTGCTGCGAACTCTATGGAGATCTCTTGTGATTCCCCATGCAAGCAGGGCAAGCAACTTGCCTCAATCTTAAGTAAGTGTATCCGCTTATACCGTTTCTCTCATTCTGTTCAAATGAGGGCTCTCCGGCCGGCTCCCAGCTTGGCTCAAACGTTGGTTCATTTGATGACGCTGGCTCTGTTGTAACTATTACGGATGTGTCTTTTGTTTCTTCTTCTCTTTTTATAATGCCCACGTCTCCGTAGCATGCCAAAAGTATTGATAATATCATTATATCTCCATTTTAAATAAATATCTTAAAAATTGTTTTATTAAAAGCTCTTTGCAAGATTCATCATCTTCACATTCATAAAACTTCCAGCTAAAGACACCAGAATTGTGTTTTATCTGTTCTCTTATTTTCTCAGCCTCTTTCTTCAAAAGTGGGAGCATCTCTGATAGGCTATCCGGTTCAATGTCAAGTTCTAACGCATATTCCAACAGTACAGACCAAAATCCTTTTTCATATGCATCACTAGCTTTCGCAAACTTATCAGTCTCCTGTGTCTTTGTCAGGATGCAACTCCATTGCAATCTTTTTGTATAGTTTGTTAAATTTCTTAGCATCAAGTTTATCCTGTATATGTTGCTCTGGTATTATTCTGTCGTCTTTATCATGCTTTTGAAGTGTTTTCGGTTCAGGAACTATCTCTTCTACTCTCTTTGCATTTTGTTGTTCTTGTTGTCCTATATCTACATCGTTCTCATTGCACCACCTTCTATAATATTCTTCAAACAGTTGATGATACTCTGCTAGGACTTCTTCTTGATATTCAAGTTCAGTTCTAAGGTATTTCACCTCATGCATTAGTTTCTTATATTTCTTTATTCTTATAGACATTATAACACACCTAGTCTGATCTGTCAAGGGCAATTCGTTGAAATTCTGAATATTTTATTATTCTTTCATGAGGTCTTTTGACAGAGAGGGAATACTCCGAAGATAAATAGTTTCTATAATCCTTCCACGATCCTAGATTGAAAATTCTTTTGGTTCATAAGAGTTATCGGGTGTTATATCTAGTTCCGTAAACACATATTTAAGATCAAACCATCTTGCTGAGTATTGTTCGATTGTTGGTAAAACTCTTGATGGAGCTCCGGAAGCGTTGTATTCTCCGTCTGCGTACATCCCTGTTCCTGTTCTAATATTCTTCTGTATCTGATAAACTCGTCTTTGCCAAATGAGAACGATGTGAAGTGGTTTTCATTCATTGCTTCTCCATTATATGTGATATAAAAGTTCTCGTTTGAGGATATCTTACTTCTATGTTCTCTTATCTCGGCAGGATTGAATATACCATAAGGAAAGGATACCCAATAGCGGTCCGGTATTAGCCATTTAGAGAGCTTTGAAGACACCTTAAGGCAAGTTAGTGCTCCTTGGATAACAGACCACGACAAACAGTCTCTACGGTCTCTATCCTTTGGGTGTATTGGAACATAAAATATTGGTATCCTTCGTCTTGACTCATCAGGATACGGATCGTGCTTTCTAAACGCCCAAACAGGGTCTTGAATGAAATCTCCGATACGATGCCTTACAAATGGTGCGGTATCAGCATGAAGTACTACCCATATCGTTTCACACCCAGCGTAAGCGCATTCGTAAATGGCAGCCTCTAACATAGTGTAGTTAGGAGCAACAGGAGTCATGAAGTCTGGCCATTCCATGCCAAAGTCTAAAGGTTGTCCCGCACAAGGTACAATACCAGCTAAATGGTAAGAGTTTGTATTATGAGGTTTTGCGTTAATTTCCACAGTTGACTTCCTTTGTCTAGTTTTATTTCCAGTATCTCTTCGATTGAGAAACCGTTGTTGTATTTGTAATATATCTCTCGATACATGTGTTCTATCTTTACAGCGTAGTGAAGCTGGAGTCCTTTCTTGTTGTATCCATTTGACTGTCCTCGAATACCTGCTTCCTTCATCATCCTAAGTGTTTTAAGCCGAGCGTATGTCTCTGAGTTATAAGGATCATCCACATCTTTTTCTGAAATGGTTGATATCGCGCAGACATCCTTCATATCACTTCTTGTTGATTTCCTAGTTGATGGGTGAAATAACAGTGTGTGGCAGAACTCTGATGTAGGATCTGCTAAGGCGTTGTATTGGTGTCTGGCGCCTGATCTCACTGCGAACCAATCATACAAGATTATCTCGTCTGTTTTTTCTTTGTCGAACTCCACTATCTGATTATAAGACTTCTATCTTTTTGTTGTCTAAAGTTATTATGACCATTTTCTCTTCTTCTATTCGAAAAGTCTGTACATTGTTTGGAAATATGACAAGCCCAGACATGGACATTATGAACAATAAGCGGTCCCATACTTGGCTCTTTCTGTGTCTGAGTTTATTTGAAAAGCCAATAAACGATAAATCCCAATGCTCAGGGCACAGGTCTAATTGGAACGGCATATGAGGTATATCTACTATTATCGGAAGATTACTTTTATAAGCATACAGCACGGCGGTTAATGAACCACCAACTACAACTTTATCAAAATATAATTTATTCAAACTTCCTCCTAAAGCATTCCCAATTGTTCTAAACCATTATATATGGATTCTATTGCCTCCTCATATTTGTCAAAAAATATATTAGGCATCGTTATCAGCTATTTCTATTAATCAAAAACTCTGGTTTTTCTTTCTGCATTTCTAGTGTTTTGTATTAGAAGAACCAAGTACGGCTCTAACAAGTTAATCTGCTCTTGTTCGCTCAAACCTCTTATAAGAGAGCTGTCGCTTTATAAGCGGCTATAAATATTGAGTCTAAAGTACTTGACATTAACTTAGAAGTTTTAGCTGCATCTGAGTCTGGAGTCGACATATCTCTCTCTGTTTCAATCTCTTCAGTGAAGTCTCCCAGACGATAGTTGGCATCGTATGACACTGCATCCAAAGGTGGTATATCACCTTCTGGCTCTTGTCCGAGAGCCTGTTTCACTCTTCCCATCAAGTTTTCCATGGAAAATAAAAAGTGGTGCTGGTCGGGTATGTTCTTAGTTCTGGTGTCTTTTTAAGCATGAAGTCTTTACCTGCTCTGGTGTCTTTATATACAGAGCTTGTTCTGGTTCCAAACATAATCATCAAAGTGGCCGGGAGCATTCTTAAGCATGTGTGCTAGACTGGTGAGTTGTTGTTGCTTTGGAGAACGCTCTTCAGCCATGCTTTGAATAATAAAATCAATATCAGAAGCTAGTACTTTTTATCAAATTGCTTAGCCCATAAGGAAGTGACCTACTCTTTCATTCAACTCTCTATTGACAGCTGATATGTTTTCTTGATTCATTAATTCTCCATCTGGAGATACTCCCCTATAGACATAAAGTAACAAGTTAGTCTCTTTTGCATCAGTGAATCACCTCATCTCACCATCATCGTCGCCTACTTCCTCACCAACAGTGACGAAAGGGCGTTGTAGAAATCTGTCTATGTTCATTCCTATCTCAATTCGAGATTCTTGTATCTCTTTTGGAGCATGTGTTATATCCCCAGTTGCGGTAGCTTGGGTTTGTTTGTACCTTCCTGTTGTTACATTTGACTCTCTTAGTAACCTATTCTTCTTTTATGCGTATCTTCATAAGTTCACCTCTTCTAAAAACGTTTCTGGCATCATCTTAATTAGTTTTCCATCTATTAAAACGTCATAGGTCCACCAACCAAAAAGTAGTAAATCTTTAGTGCTTGTCTTGGTATAGTGATAGGCTTCGCAGTTTATCAAACCATATTCAGCCTGTGCACCTTCATATTGAGCGAATAAAAGACCTAAGTTTCTAATCTTTACTAGGTCTCCAAGTTTAAATTTAGGTGGTGCTTTCTGAAATGGTTCCATTTTTGATATCGCGATACGATCCAACAGCCACTGGCCATAAGTCGCTAGCAATTTCCAAACATGCTTCAGCAACTTTCTGAATCTCCCATTGCGCACCCTCATGAGTGCGAAGGTCTATAAATTTAAGTAGATTCGAAAGGTTGCAAGTTCCGTAATACTCGGTATATAAGTTTTGCGGGAGCACCATTCTTGCTTGTTCTCGACAAACTCCAACATCTATTAAGCTGTTAAAAGTATCAAGACAATCCATTGTTCTTGCCTCTAGAAGTTCTGAGGCTCTCATTAAAGATAGGGTTGGATAGACTTGGGGTCTATTAGTTCTTCGGCGTTTGATGCTTGTCTGTTGCTTTCGTGTTGGGTTCTAAATATTCTCGGTAAATAGAATTCCATGCCTTTATCTGTATATCTTCTCGATATCTCATTGTAAGACCACGTACGGTGACGGTGGTGCTGAGAACGTATAAAGAGAGGCACAACAAATTTGAAAGTAACAACGTTATGCTCAAATGTTGAAGTGTGTTTGTGCTTAACGAGATATTTAACCAGTCGTTTATCCCTATCATTAAGTTCGTCTCTTGTATTACCAAAGCTGACACGAGCACTATTAACGATGGTAAGGTCAGAACCCATATGGTCAACATAACTAACCCTGCCAATCTGATCGTCGTAGAGATAAAGAGTTCGATTGTATCGATCACTCACTATCCACCTCGTATATTCCACCAACTTGACGACCATCTACACTGTCTATCTTTTCTGGTCTTACATTGGCTTTGTACTCCATGTTTGGGTCTGTGAAGAATGGAATAACAAACTTTTCTCCAGCAATTCTAGAGAACATGTCTTCTCTGGCTTGGATACTGAGTCGTTTAAGATAACATCCTTTTCATCTGTGATTGTGTATTTATAGGACTTTGGACCTTCTTCTGGGTGACATTGGATGAAGAAAAAGCGGAAAAAGATATTTGCTCCTGCTCCTTCATCGGCCATAGCTCTTTGTTTCTCACCCCAAATAACAGAGTCTTGTAAGTACTTTTTACCCAAGTTGACAATTTGTGCTTTTGGTGCGTTTACAACAAGAAAAGAGTTCTCGGCTTCTCCGAAGTATTGTCCCATGATTGGATAATACTTCATGTCTCTATTACTCATGTCTTGTACAAGCTTTTCCATCATTGCTGCATTGTCCCAATCTGGTGGTGGGTTTGGTGGGTTTTCTGCTGATAACATTGCAACAGTAAATGGTCCACCGGCTTCAAACTGAGATTGGAGAGCGGCTTTTGCTTCTCCTAAACCCATTTGTTCTTCATTTATAGGAGACAGGTTCATCTGTTCCAAAATTAGTTTCTTTAAAAAATCTCTAGTTAACTTCATTGTCTATACTCCCAAATATGTAGTTTTCTAAGATTAAATAGTTCTTTTTGACCCTTTATCTCTATCTCTTGAACCATTGATCTTTGAAAAACTATAAGTTCTCCTATGCGCAACTCTAGGTTACCATCTTCAGAACAAATTAGAACTTTGCCTATTGCGTATGGTGACTTTGGCTTTGCATAGTCATCCGGTAATAAGAAACTCTTGGTTTCTTTTTCTTCTTCTTCGTCAAGTATCTCAACCATGACATGTCTATTGAACACATGTTTTATCATTTTACCTCCAAAAAATTGTAAAATGCCTGTCGTGTGAAAAAAGTCACCACAAGCTCTATCTCTAACCTTCAAGAAACAGAAAACCTCTTAAGGTATTAATAGTATAACACGTTAAGAGGTTTTTGTCAAGTTATTTTATTTATTTAACCCAAGTTTTTCTTATTCTGAACTTCTTTACGAAGCTCTTGCAACTCAGTTCTTGCTAGATGCATGATCTTTCTTGCTCGAACAGCAGCAGACTTATATCCATAAGCATGCTCTTCAACTTTTTCCAAATCAGCTACAGCTGCTTGTAGGTTTTCAATAAGTTTTTCCATTCTTTCTTTCATAATATACTCCTTAGATTATTTCACAAGCTCCGCCGGCACAAGCGGCTTCACCTTTAAGATTCGTGTTGTCCTCTATCTCAATTACATTGTCGAGATTGACTTCAACCAGTGTAGTAAGTAGTTTCTCATACGTTTCTTGCTCACAATCTTCAAACGGAGCTTGCTTGTAAGAGTGATCAGAATAAGGCAAAACAGACAAGCCATTGTAGTTGTTCTTGTTCTCCCACATCCATTCTCCAACCTCAACCCACTCATCTGGTTTGATAGTGATTGTTGCAGATACGTTGTTTGTGTTTTGACCAGAACGGTGCCCTTTCTTGACCCAATTAAGGTGAACGGTCTTTACTCTATCTAACAACTCTAAAGCCGTCTCATGACGAGTTATGGAGCCTTCTGGAGCTTGCTGTGGAACACTTATAACTGCTGTATCGTGAGGTCTGAAATACTCATCCTCAACAAGTTCTGGGTGGTTGATTAGAAGGTATTGATATATTGATTCATTCTTTCCAACTCTTAGACGTCTGATGTAATGTTCATTGTGCCAAGCATGGATACCACTTGAAGTACCGAGAGTCAAGGAAGTTGTTCCTGCTGGTTTCACAGTAGTACAACGAGCTGCTGGTCCGATACCTATTTTCTCCGCAATTTCTGCGTTGATTAACTTCACAATCTCCGCAGCCTTTGGCATGTCAAGTTTCAAAACATTTCCAGATGCTATACCTGTCATTGATACACCGATAAGATAATCTTTCTCTGTGTTTCTCTGCCATACAGGTCTCAGGTAGTGAAAATCAGTGTATGATGCTTGAAGAGTCCCAATAATAGATGCTGCTCTTGCTCTGTTTTCGTATTCTTCTTGGTCTTCAACATCGGAAACGTTTATCTCCGTGAGGTTACAAAATTGGAAAGGGCGAAGAGATATTTCACAACAAGGATTACAACCATAATCTTTATCATTAGTAAAATAAAAACCGGGCTCACCAGCACCAGACTGCTTGACTCTATCCCACAAATCCATAAATGTATCTTTATCAATACGATGACGCATAATGACAACAGAATTGTTTGCACGACCTCTTTGAGGATTTGTTTCCCACCAATTGCCTGCTTTTGCTGCAAGCATAGCTTGATCATCGGCTGAAAAAAGAAGAGAGATAAGAGCAGCGCGGCGAATGCCACCGGCAAGGACGGCGTCAGCGATATGGCAGACGATATCGTGAACTTCGATAGAAGACAGTTGATCGCCTTCATCTTTAGAGTCCAAAATTCCTTTAACTTTAACAAGGCATTCTCTCAGTGGTTGTGGTCCGGGAGCCTTCCCGCCGGATGTAACTAGTCTGGCACCTTTCGGACGGATATCTGAAAAGTCAAATCTTATTCGACTTGTACCTTTGAAGTATGATTTCACTAAAATACTAACTGCATCTGCCCAACCTTCTATAGAGTCTCCGATCAAAAAACGGCGAGTTCTTTTTGGGTTTGGTTTGTTGATAGCTGGTAGCTTCTCGATATGACTTCTCTGAACTGAATAGCCTACACCAGTTCCACCGAGAAGCAAGAACATGATCTCTCCAAATACACGAATGTCGTCTATTGGAGCGTATGCACAGTTGAACACACGATTCGGAGAAACTTCAATCGGCTTTCCACCAAACTGCATTGATCGCATTGAAGGTAAGACTTTTTTATCATAGACGTATTGATATGCCCAGTCTATCTCTTGCGTTAAACTGGTAAACTTTTGATATGCATTTCCTTGTTTCTGGTAACTAATTCGTCCCAGTTCTCTCTTCTTTGTTGTTCCGGCAGATACCTAGCGTACTTCATATGTACGGTGATCTCTGATAATATATTATTCGCAATTCCCATGTTGTTCTCCTTTGTTATTTTGATCCTGATAAATTTGAATATTTGTTTTTTAAATATGACAAGGCATCTTTAGAGCCCATCTGTGGTTCTTCTGGCGATTCGTCTAACACTTTTATTTTAACATTAGACCAGTCAACGAAAGCATTGTATACGAGCCCATCGGGTCCGTTTCTATTTTTAGCAATAAATATGCGACCCTTGTTGGATTGCTTGTCTTGTGGTGTCCTAGAAAGAGAATAGATAAAGTCGGCAACAAAACACTTGATAAATGCTTCCGAAATAGATTCCATTGTGATAACTTCGGCATTGAGTCCGCCCCTGTTTGTTTGTGATGCTGTTAATACAGTGCATTCGTGTTTTTGGGCTATTGCTCTAAGTTCCTCATAAATGTTTTCCAATTCGTGCCTCTTTCTGATGATGCCTTTCTAGGTCTCAGAAGATCCGCATAATCAACAATAACAACGTCCGGCTTGATACCACGCTTTAAAAGCTTTTCAATGTGGTTCTCAATGTTTTCGTTGACGCAGATTTCGTCGGATATTCTTTGATAATTAGTCGACCTGCTACATCTTTTATCTTTTCCATTACAATATCTTTAGAATGTATCAAATCTTTTAATCCAACTCCTGTTATACAAGAGTCATACCTTTGTCCTACAATGGTATCAGCAAGCTCCAAGGTATAGTGTACAACCGTTTTTCCAAGCTCTAAGGCTGTAGCACCCTGATGAACTAAAACCATCGACTTACCAGCACCTGTTGGAGCAATAACGACGGATAACTCTCTTACACCAAACCACCACATGTTATCTCATCCAATTGAGGCCAACCAGTTGTTGTAGGACTACGAGACTGAACGACAAAACGGGCTTCAGCATCTGCTTGGTAATCATGACCAAAGTTATTGTCTGTGCCTAATGTCAATGCTGCTTGTATCTCCTTCTCAATCTCATCAAATGATGAGTTCTGTATGAGTTTTACCGACTTCATCATGGCTTTCTTCAATGCTTGTTTGCGGCAAAAGTCGATAGAAGTATTAATAACATGTTCTTTGTTCTCAACTGCTCTGGTTTTGAAACTGATGAAGAGCTTCTTTAGTCTCTCAGCAGTACTCTTGTCAAAACTCTTTACATTGCTCTTGATAAGAGACGCCATCATATCATAGCTTGGATGTGGCGTTGGAGAGTATTTCTCCTTGTATTCTGTTAGAATTTGAACGAATGCTCTGATATCTACACTTTCGAAAAAGTCGATCTCTAAAACTTCCATGATTTGATCGCAAAAGGGCCGATCTTCTAACATTATTTGGCACAAACTCTCTTGAAAGTGCCGTCCCCCGATGTTACTAAATGTTTCTTTTCTATCCATATTTACCTCCGAATGTAATATTAAGTATAACACGTTTTGCTGTATTGTCAAGAAATTATTCGTTTTAATATCCTATAAAGATTATCTAATTTCATTGTTATCTGTCCATCTTCCATCAGCAGCTTTTGAAAGCGCAGTTTATTGAACTCTGGTTCAAAGTTTTCTACTGCATAATCAATCTGTCTTATTGCATTTCCTCCGATCAGTGGATCGTATAATTGCATGATTTCATAGTTGTGTTGTATTAACTCAGCATGCTCAACAATTTTTGTGTGAACGCTAACCTTTTTGTCCAAGTTTTTGCAATACTCTGTAAGTGTTTCAACAGTTTGAATCTCTTCGTCAGCCATAAAAGGAAAACGACTTTTAATTGTTTTAAGCCCAACACGAGGCACCCCGTTAAGGTTATCTGACTTGTCGCCTGCAATAGCCCTAGCAAGGGCAAAATTGTTGGGATGAATACCATGTTCAGAAATAAGGTCAGCTTTGTTAATAAGTTTCTTCTGTATTGGTCTATAGAGATTTGTTCGTTCTCCGATGAGTTGGAAGAAATCTCTATCACTTGAGATAATATACTTGTTATAGTCTCGATACTTATCGTGTCCATTAAGATAAGCGATAATATCATCGGCTTCCACATAGTCAATAATGAGTTGTATAATCGGCATTTCATTGAGATACTCCATAAGTCGAACGTGTTGGTAGGCTTTGTTGTTCTCTTGCTCAGTGTCTGAGAGTTCGAACATCCTTCTATTGAACCTTACGGGCTTCCTACCTGCTTTATAGCCCTTGTCCATGTCCTTACGCTTTTGTGACCCTCCAGAGCCGTCCCATGCGATGATTATCTCATCAGCATCAAAGTCATTGCAAGACTTTTTGAAGAGACTTTAAGAAGCCAACGGCTCCTCCTATCATATTCCCTTTGGGGTCCATTGTTGGGTTTATGATGTACGACCTTAAGAACATATTAAGACCATCAATTACTATTAGGTTCTTCATTGGCTCCTCCAGTCGCTATGTATTGCCCAAGATCCTACGACCGGCAACACTATAAATACAAGGGCAAAGACTGCCCATAGATAAGTGTAATCCATTTTTCCTCCGAATGTAATGTTAATATAACACGTTTATTTTATTTGTCAAATTCTTTTTTAGAATTTTGTATCTTTTCAGCAATCTTTTCAATTTGTTGCTCGGCTTCAACTATTCGTTTTTCATGTCTAACGATGTGCCTTTGGTTGAGAGTTGTAGAGTTTTGAGAGAAAATTGTTATCAGCTCCTTTCTGTCTTCTATTTCCTTGAGAAGGGCTTGAATTCGCTGTTTCATGTTCTCTATTTCTGTTTTTGTCACTACTCCCTTGTCCTTACAAACCTTATTCCAAAAAGTATCTATCATATTTAAGTCTCCATTAGTTGCCTCATCTTAAATAGTGCTAACTCTTTATGTTTTGCCCTCAAGCATAATATCCATCTCTCGACCATATGTGTTTATGGGCCGAACATAAGAATCAGAATGAGCTTGTGGCTTGATTTTAGGATCTCCGTACTCGTCGGATCTAGACTCAGAATAGTGGACCACAGGACGAATGCCCACAGGCCAAGTAGACAAAGCCATATCAAGAGCTTCGTTCTCTGACTGTCCTCCAGAATGAAGATCGTGATGATGGTAGTCAAACACCACAGGAATATCAATGCGTTTATAGATATTATCATAAAGTTCCCTCACAGTATATAGTGATGGCTTGTCGTCGTTCTCGACTGTCAGACGACTTTGTACGGCTTGGGATAATCTTTTGAAGTTTTTGCAAAAGTTGTCAAGAGCCATTTGTTTGTCATCATACGCTGCGCCGACATGAATGTTGATCTTAGCCACCGGTGATCTTGCAAGACATAGAAGATCAAACATGCGACCATGTAGTTCCAAGTCTTTGATAGTATTTAGAATCACAGACTCTTTAGGAGATGTTAGTTTGTTGAAGTGATCTGGGTGAGTTGTGATACGAATATCGTGTTCCTCAGCAAACAGACCACATTCAAAGAGAGTTTCAGCGATTGCTTCGTAGTCTGGTAGATCTTCGAATGCATACTCCGAACCCCATGGGAATAGACCAGATGACATACGAAAGAAGTGTATGTCTCGTTCTGCATTCCATTGTAGTATTTTCTTTAGGTCTTGGCAGTTAGCCAAAGCCAGTTCTGATACGTAAGGCAAACCCTTCTCAAGGAAGGTGCGTCTTATCATACCGCGATTTGTTGTTATCCGTTGTTTCTTAGAGCGTTCCGAAAAGCCCTTGTTGATACATGCATAACCTAGATTGTAATTTTTCATAATATCCTCCGAGATATATTTGTAATGTAACACGTTATGTGTATTCTGTCAAGTTTTATTTGATAATAAATTGTAGTGAGATTAAAAGAACACATAAGCAAAATGATATAATGTTCTTAAGTGTTAAGATCTCTTCTCCCAAGAAATACCAAGTCAATGGTATGAATATTAGGTATCCTATTCCAAAGGTAAGAAACCTTATTGACCATAGTTCCATATGTTCATACAACATTATTGTTGCGTGTGCAAATAAAAGAGATACTATCGGTCCAAATAGTATCGCTATGTAAACATAATTTGATTTGAATGGTTCTCCAAGTATTCCCAGAGTTTGACTGAAACCATGCAAGAACTTGCGCAAACATGAAGATGAGTGCTCCATAGATAATTTTCATTGTTCCTCCAATGTTTGTATTATAACACGTTCTCAATATTTGTCAAGTAAAAGTAAAAAAAACCCCCGACGGATTGTCGGGGGCCAACATAGGAGATTTTACACGTTGTTATTCTTCACCTTCTAACTTGATGTTTGATTTACCACTATCAAACTGCTCTATCAATTCATAATCCATCATTTTAATAATCATTTCTTTAAACTTCTTATCTTCGAGCTTACTTTTCCATTCTTTCTGTCGGAACTTATGTTCCTTTCCTTTCGGGTCTTTAAGGTAACACCAACCTCCCCCAACTCGATAGGAGGATGACTGTTTGATGACTTCAAGCCAAGACTCTTCGTCCATTACGCCTATTCCATCACCCCAAAGTATCTGAAAGCCACACATTCGATCTTGCGTTCCAAAACGCGACTTCTTCAACTTTGCCTTTACTTCTGATCCTATCCTTCGGTTATTTTCGTCAAAGACGAATGAAGCTTTTGACTTTCGGGATGTTAACCAGATACGTAGGGAAGACATATATTCAATCGCCTTCCCACCGGGTGCGAACCATGGTGTCGTGTATTGCTCTGCTATGTTGGTTGTAATATTCGTTTTGAGTTGGTTTACAAGCAACAAAGCGCATTGTTGGTTCGCTAAGGGTAGAGTAAGTTTCTTAAACCCTTTACCAAGTATCCTTGGCTTTACAGCCATAGAAGCTTGAGGGTCAAAGTTACCTTCAATGTCTTTTTCACAAGCAGTCGCTGCTATTGAGTCCCAGACGAATAAGAACCTTTGTTCAGGGTAATCATTCATTAGGTCTTCGATTGTTCCTAACACCTTTTCAACTGTGATCGCCTGAGCGTACATCCAGTTGTTATCCAAGTCTATTCCAGACTCTTCAAGGAACATCGGGTCAATAGCAGACTCTGAGTCGAAATACACTACGAAGATGTCTCTCTTCTGAGCGTTTACCGCTATCTGTACTGCCATATAAGACTTACCAACAGAGGATTGACCAGCGAGTTCGGTGATCTTTCCAACTGGTATTCCTGCCATCTTACCTTTGCAGATAATGGAGTCTAACCAGCGAGAGCCTGTTGGTATCCAATCAGTTACCTGCGTTGGATTCTTCTCTCTTAAGTCAAAAGCCGCTTCAAGACCCATTGACTTATTGATTTTCTTTTTCATTTCTTTTATGTTAATTTTTCCTGCTTTCATTTGTATTAACTCTCCCATGTTGTTTTATTTCCTTGTTGTTATAGTGTGAGGCATCTGATGACCGTTTGCCTCCCTGTCGGGCTCATAAAAGCTACTCTGTTTCTTCTGCTGCTTCTTCTTCCTCTTGAGGACTTTCTTCACTAGCAGCTTCCTCTTCTGAGGATTCTTCTGTCTCTTCACTCGCTCCTTCTTCTTCAACAGTTTCTTCAACTGGTTCTGAAGGTTCAGGTGCACTGTCTTCTTGTTTTTCTTCTCCACAGGCAATCATTGCCAATAGTAATAAATTAATCATTTTTGTCTCCTTTATAATGATAAGGTGCTCCCCTTTAGAGCCGGGGAGCGAGGCTTGGCTCCGTTTAGCCCATTAACTTTTCGAAAGCATCATTGACTGCGTCAGTCCCATACTTTGCCGTTTCAGATGAACGACCTTCGGAGGTGGTCTCGTTCGATAAGAACTCATCTAAAATCGCTTGAACATCTTCGGAGGATTTGCGTTCAAACAGACTCGAAATTTCAGGCACCGAGTCAAGTAGAGCTTCGCAATCTGCGACATCATCATCACATAAAACCGATGGTCGTCTACGAGGCTTAAGAATGGTCTTTGGAAAAGAGCCGGGTGTTCCGGGGGACGTTATAGTTAAGAACTATATCGGTGCCGGACTCGGGGTCTGTAATATCACCATAATCAGGGTCAATAACTAGCCCGAGAAGAGTTTCATATGCCATTTTGCCATAGGCCCAGACACGAACCCCATCAGCTTCTTCCCCACGAACCAAGATTGGAGAGTAATAACGCTTACGTACAAACAACTTCTTTGCTTCTCGTTTTGCGGTTTCGTCATTATTCTGAACTCCATCTCTCCAAAGTTGAGAGGCAAAGTTGCAAATAGGACAGTCTTCTCCATGGTTTGCTTTAGGGCAGAGGATTCCGGGATTCTTTCCCACATTATAGTGGAAATGATACTCTTTAAATGGGTCTCCATCTTTTGATGGAAGGATACGAATGGTTTGATCGCCTTCTTTCGGACGCCACTTCGTATTGTTTTTGACGCTTTCACGCCGTTCTTACTTGCGTTTAATTTAGCTCGCATTGCTTCTAAGTTTATAGCCATGTTAATCTCCTTGTTATTTTATGTGACTTAGTTGTCTAAGGCAGAGAGCTTAATCTCACTCCCAACCGGTTTTCGCTTCTATTTGAACCTCAATAAGAAGATAAGGGGTCGAGTTTTTTACAAGCGTTGGTTATCTCGACAAACAACTGGTGAATACGATTTATAAGGTATTATTGTTTTTATATTTGAATATTAGACGGTTCGTTACTATCCGTTGATAGTTACTTCTTGTCTTGAAAAGCTCGGGCTTTCAATAACAGTGTTGTGATTGAAGACTCTCCAGCCATTTTGATCAAGATCGAAGACTACTTCGTGCTTTGTATCCAAGTAACGTGGCTTAACTC
>UEXL01000352.1_pt1 | contig 15170 bp, 19 predicted proteins | sample 1796671 | NCBI WGS metagenome assembly UEXL01 (sample SAMEA4772471, study PRJEB27181) | metagenome
TGCCGGTAAAGGGGCGGCGCCCAGGCCACGGCAGCAATCAGGTAAAGCGGAATCAAGCCAGGGCGCAGCCACCAGCGCAGGGTGAAAATCAGTGCAAAAAGAGGTAGAGCAGGGCGGCGCCCTGGTCGTAGACGCCTTCACGAAACGCGGTTTCCAGGTGGAAGCCCAGGGTGGGCAAACCGATAAAACCCAGAATGGCGGAGGCGCGCAGGGCGCATTCTAGCCGGTAGCTGCCGTAGGCTTTGAAGGCCTGCCAGACCAGAGGCAGGCGCGCGAAGAAAAAGCGGCTGATCGTGGTGGTGCTGGCGGGTAATGCATGGGAGGGGGCTGGGTCTGCCTCGAAATTCCCCGAATACCTTGGCAAAGATGCCCGCATAGGGAATGGCGATGGCCAGTACCCCGGTGAGCGTGCTCAGGCCGGCAACCTGTAATAGCAGCAGGCCCCAGAACAGTTCATGGATGGCGCGGATGCTGGCGGCGAAACCGCGCACGGCCCGTGACGACCAGCAGATTGCCATCAAAAAGCCGAACAGGGCGGCCAGCGCGGTGCCTTGCCAGGCAAAGGCCAGCGTATTGGCCAGTGCTTTGCCCAGTTGTTCGGTGAAAGAATCGGGGCGAGAAACCCTTGCCCATGCGCAACAGTTCTTGGCCGGGGCTGGAACGGGCGATTTCCATATCGGCCAGCAACAGTGCCAGCAGGCCGGCCAGGGCGAGGCCACCGGTGGTGCGTCGCCAGCGACTGGCGGTGGTGTTCAATGGGGCGCTGGCCGGTTTCATGGTGGGGTGTTCACTGATACGAGCGGTGTTGGTATGAAGCGTCCTGATACAACGCATCCAGATCGCTGAGTGACAGCGAATGGGTGGCGGCATCGAGTACGACTTTGCCGTGGTTCAGGCCAATGATTCTATCGCTGCAGGCCAGCGCCAGCGCTCGATCGTGCAGGGCGATTACGGCACTGTCATGGCGGGCCAGAGACAGGGTCAGCAAGGCAAGGCCCTGATGTTCGTCCAGGCTGGATACCGGTTCATCGGCCAGTAGAATCGGGCGTTGGGTAGAGCGCCCGGCCCAGTGCGGCGCGTTGCGCCTGGCCGCCGGAGAGCTGGTCGATACTGGTGAACAGTTTGTCGTGCAGTGACAGATCGGTGGCCAAGGCGCCAATTTGTTCACGCTCATGGCGACTGGGAGCAATCAGATTTCGCAGATTAGTGAGGTGCCATTGCGGGACAGGGCGCCCATGTAGATGTTGTGGAACACGCTGAGCATGGGCACCAGGGCGCCGGCCTGGGGGCACCAGGCACAGGCGCTCTCCTGCTGGGTGCGCAGGGCATCCAGCAGGGTGGACTTGCCGGCACCAGAGGGCCGAGCAGGGCGACTCTTTCGCCTTGCCCGATGGTTAGCGTCAGGTCAGAAAAGACAACCTGATCGCCATGCCCCAGCTGGGCCTGCTGAAAATGGAACACGTCAGTGCTGACCGTGGCCGTTAGTCCAACAGGCCAATGGCGTTGGCGGTTTCCTCGATCGGGGCATAGTCCGCATTGGACGCGGGTACAAACTTCTCACGGGGAACGCTTTCAGCAGCACCGGATCGTCGATGTACAGCAGGGTCTCGGTAACGCGCTGGCTGAAGCCGTCGCCAAAACGCTCATTCAGATCGCCACGTACTGTCCAGTGGTAGTCGGGTAGCTGGGGGTTTCCCAGATGACACTGACTTTGCTGGTGTCAATTTTGCCTTCCGCCAGCTCACGCTCCCAAACCTTGAAGTTCACCGCGCCAGTGGCGTAGGCGCCGCTTTGTACCAGTGCAATGGTGCGGCTGTGGTCGCCGGAGAAACCGACTTTTCGAACAGCTTGTCCGGCGCTTCATTGAACGTATCGCGCAGATAGAATTCCGGCATCAGGCGGCCCGAGGTGCTGCCTTTGGAACCGAAGGTAAATGACGGTTGTGCAATGAAGTCTTCACCCAGTGTCTCCACTGGCTTGAGCCCGGTGCTGCTGTTGGCGATGAAGTACGATTTGAAGGCGGTGTCTTCCTGGCCCTGGGCAATGGCCTGGGAGCCGGGCACAAGACGACGGGCCTGAACGCCGGAGAGACCGCCGAACCAGGCCATTTGTACTTCATCGTTACGGAAGGCGGTCACGGCGGCAGCGTAGGATTTCACCGGCACGTATTTAACCGGTACGCCCAGCTGGTCTTCCAGATAAAGGGCGATGGTGCCGAACCGTTTCACCAGCTGGGATTCATCCTGATCGGGGATGGCGGTAAAGATGAAGGTGCCGGTGGGGGGTCATTACAGGCAGAGAGCAGCAGGGCAGCAACCAGTGCAACAAGACATTTCAAACGCATTGTTGTCTCCGTTCAATAGGGAGGCTTTAAGGAATGTTGGATTCGGCAAGGAACGCTTATGCAGTATAGCGGCCTGGCGGTGATATTGCTCAGCGACGGTTAAGGAAAGCACTGACCTCAGCTCGGCTACCCTGGAACAGGATAGTGCCCGCCCGGCGACAACATGTAGTCGTACATGGGGTCGTAATAATCGGCGAGCAGGCTGTGGATCCATTCGCGGTGCAGCTCGGTATCGCCGCAGGCGGCTTGCACGGCCAGGGCTTCCTGAAGTTGCTGGCGAAGTTGCTGGTGGCGAATGCCGCCCAGGCGGCGGCGAATGCGATCCATGGCCGCCAGTAACTCGTCGCCGAGCTGTGTTAGAGCATCCTGTTCACCGAAGTAGCGGGCGTATTCTTGCAAGGGGCCGATCACGTAATCCTCCAGTGTTACCTGCACGCGGGACTGCCAGTGATTCCTCGATGACGATACGTGGCTGCGATTTGATCTGGTCCTGCAGGGAAAAAGGCAGGTGGCAGCGGCCGATCAGTTTGCTTTCGTCTTCCACCAGAATACGCGTGGGCTGAGCGGCACGCTGTTTGAGCAGGGCAATGGCCAGGCTGTTTTCGAAATCGATCTGGGTGGGCTGGCCGCCCGGGCGGCGCCCGAAGGAGGAACCGCGATGGTGGGCCAGACCTTCCAGATCGATGGCGTTGGGCTGTTGTTCAATCACTCGGGTTTTGGCGCAGCCGGTGCGGCCGCACAGCACTTCCAGTGGCAGGCTGGCGATACAGGCTTCCATTTCATCAATCAGAAACCGGCGCAGCGCCTTGTAACCACCAGTGATTAGCGGCGCATCGATCCCGGTTTCGCGTAGCCAGGCCTGGGTGGTCTGGCTGCGCAGCCGCCACGGAAGCAATACAGGTAGCCGTTGGGATTGGCCTGCCACCATTGCTGCCAGGTGTGCATGCGCTGTTCCCGCTCCTCGCCGCTGACCAATTTGTTGCCCAGATCAATGGCCGCCTGCTGGCCCTGCTGCTTGTAGCAGATGCCAATCTGGTGGCGCTCGTCATCGTTGATCAGGGCAATATTGACGGCACCGGAAAGGCGCCCTTGGCGAATTCCACGGGGGCGCGCACGTCCAGCAGGGGCGTGTCATTCAGGAACAGGGAAAGGTAATCACGGGTATCGTCTCGCATGGGAAGCGAGTGTAATTCAGCTACAAGCTACAAGCTACAAGCTACAAGCTACAAGCTACAAGCTACAAGCTACAAGCTACAAGCTACAGGCTACAAGGTTGGATAGGAAAACCGGTAAAGTTCCTCGGTTTTCCTTTTCAACTTTTCACTTTGAACTTTCAACTGACATATCGCGGGCAGGGCGGTTGCCGTGTGGCCGCGCCGCCAACCCGCGTTGCCGCTTGTGGCTTGAAGCTTGTCGCTGCTTTTATTCCGCCGGGCGGATCTGGCCGGCCAGGTGCGGTTTGATGCCGTCTTTGGCGAGCAGGCGGAAGTCGCTGCCGCCGTTGCCGGTTTGTTCTCGAACTTCACGGTGGCGGGCACGAACATGGGCAGTTTGAACTGCACGTCCACGGTGAAGGCGTCTTCCGGCAGCTGGTTCTGCAGTTCCGCCAGGCAGCGGGCCTTGGACCACATGCCGTGGGCGATCTGGCGCTTGAAGCCGAACAGCTTGGCGGACAGCGGGTATAGGTGAATCGGGTTGCGGTCACCGGAGACGGCGCCGTAACGGCGGCCGATATCCCCGGGCACTTTCCATTCCACCGTGTCGGTGGCCGGTTGTGGTTTGGGCGCGTCTTTCTTTTGCTGCTGCTACCGCCGCCGCTGCGGAAGAAGTTCACCGATTCACTTTCCCAGACCCGCTCACCACCGGTGCTGACGCTGGTGAAGATGGAAAATTCGTAGCCCTTGTCGACTTTCTGCAGGTTGCCCAGAAAGCACTTCACGTTCAGTTGTTCGCGTTCGGCAATCGGGCGGTACTGGGTGATGCTGTTGCGCACATGCACCAGGCCCATGGCGGGAACGGAAAGCCGTCGGTGAGAATCAGGGCCATATGCAGCGGGAAAGCGTGCATGTGCGGATAGGTCACCGGCAGTTTGCCGTCGGCGGCAAACCCGCACACCTTGCGGTAGGCGGTCAGATGCTTTTCATCGAGGGAGACGTCATTCAGGCGCAGGCCCACGTCTGGCAGGGTGGGGTTGCTGCCCGGCTTAACGGTGGCGCGCAATACGGCCTTGGCGAAGTTGATCACCATGGGTGGTGAATTACGCAGCTCGCGGAATTTGACCTCACTCATTACTCAATCCTTTCCCGTTGATTGCGTTGCAACGTAGGCAACGGTGGCAATGCAAAAGAGTATAGAACAGGGCAGGCGAGTCGCTATTGGCCGTATAGACAGGCGGTCTGGTGAGTTAAGCACAGGGGCGTGGCGCAAGGTCGCAAAGTGTGAAGTGCGTTCAGGAATGGCTCTTGTCAGAGCGCCACATGCCTACGCCGAAGTAAATCAGGCGCAGTTGTTTCTCTGCGGTGATCAGCACTTCTTGCTGTCCGGTCTCATCAATTTCTTCCAGTTCCAGCATTTCCTGTGTCAACGCGGTGACGTTGTTGACGACCAGCCCGGCCATCATTTGCAGGTCTTCGGCATTAATGTGATTGAGGAAGGGGAAGCGCGCCATGTCCATGGCCAGTTCGTTGGTGAACATGCGGATTTCGCGGCGGATGGCGTTGCGCATGGTGGGCGTGCCGCTGGCCAGTTCCTTGGAGACGAACAGGAAGTGGGCGCGGTTGTTGCGCACATAGGTGAAGTAGGTCTCCACGGAGCCACGCAGCATGCGCTCGTTGGGCAGTTCCTGCTGACGCACCTGGCGCATCATTTGGCGCAGGGTACGGAACGATTCGTCCAGCAGCGTGAGGCCCAGGGCGCTCATGTCCGGGAAATGGCGATAGAAGGCTGTGGGCACCACGCCCGCTTTCTTGGTGACTTCCCGCAGGCTAAGGGCAGAAAGGGGCTTTTTAACCACCAGCTCCAGCGCAGCCGCCATCAGGGCTTCACGGGTCTGGCCCCGTTTGGGCTTGCGAGATCTGCTGGTGCTTTCCTTCGTCATCGGTTTTTGCCTCCAAAATCAGCTGCTTATTCTCTTCTGTGCGGGCTGGTGATGCAACCAATTCCCCTTGAGCCTTTGTAACACCATGATAGGCAAAGACTTTATTTTTTTAGTGAACATGTGTTGACGGAAATGGTGTGGTGTGAATAATGCGTACAACTGTTCACTTATAGGGCCTGACCCCATGAACTCGATGACACCGACATCCAACCGTTTTCAGCAAGGCATTAACCGCCTGCTGCAGTCCCGTGTGGCGGATATTCTTTCCTATCCCCACGGCGTTGACCGTTATCTGGAAGTGTTCAATCCGCTGTGGTCTGTTAATGAGGTGCGCGCCAGGGTAGAAGCCGTACGCTACCTGACCAATGACAGCGTGACCCTGACCCTGCGTCCCAATCACAACTGGGAAGGCTTTATTCCGGGTCAGTTTGTCCAGCTTTCCGTGACCATTGATGGCAAGCGTCAGACGCGCTGCTATTCCCCGGCCAACTCCCTGCACCGTACCGATGGCTGCATCGAATTGACCGCCAAAGTGCACGCCAACGGCTTTGTTTCCCGTCATCTGCGTGAACAGCTGAGTGTTGGCGATGTGGTGCTGTTGTCCCAGGCGGATGGCGAATTTGCCCTGCCGGCACAGCGTCCGGAGCAGGTGCTGCTGATCAGTGGTGGCAGCGGTATCACCCCGGTGATGTCCATGCTGCGCACCCTGTGTGATGAAGGCTTTGCTGGCCCGATCACCTTTCTGCATTACGCCAACAGCGCCGCCGACATGATCTACGCCAGCGAGCTGGACGAGATCGCGCGGACTCACGACAACGTGACCCTGGTGCGCTGCTTCAACAATGACGGTGAACAGGGCGAACTATCCGGTCTGTTTTCCCGTGAACATTTGTATACCGCTGCGCCAGAATTTGCACAGGCAACCACTTTTCTGTGTGGTCCGCCGCCGATGATGGCCGCGGTGGAGAAAGTCTGGGAAGAAGACGGCTTGGCAGAACGTCTGCACAAGGAGCAGTTCACCCTGGCGGCGCCGCAGATCGAAAGCGACAGCGCTGAAGGCGAAGTGCGCTTCGTACAGAGCGAAAAAATGGCCATCAATAATGGCGCTACCCTGCTGGAGCAGGCCGAGTCCGCCGGGCTGACCCCGGAATCCGGTTGCCGCATGGGTATCTGCCACGCCTGTACCTGCCGCAAGACGGCCGGTGAAGTGCGCGATATCCGCACCGGTGAGATCACCAGTGGTGAAGACATTCAAATTTGCATCAGCGTGCCGGTGGGCACGGTGACGCTAGACATCTAAACGGAATTACCCCAACCGAAGCGTCCCGAGACGAATCTTCAAACCGGGTTTAAGGAGAAAGCACATGAGTATTTTCAGCAACTTGAGCGCCGAACAATTCGAGACCATTGGCCAGGAACTGGACGCCATCCGTAATCGTGAAATGGCGGACCTGGGCGAAGAAGATGCCACCTATATTCGCACCCTGATCAAGCGTCAGCGTCGTCTGGAAATGGCCGGTCGCGGCCTGTTGATGGCGGGTTTCCTGCCGCCGGCATGGCTGGCCGGTGTGGCGTGTCTGTCTGCCTCCAAGATCCTGGACAACATGGAAATCGGCCATAACGTGATGCACGGCCAGTACGACTGGATGGGTGATCCGGCCATCAACTCCAAGGTTTTGACTGGGACAACACCTGCACCAACACGGCCTGGAAGCAGACCCACAATTTCGAGCACCACACCTTCACCAACGTGCTCGACAAGGACCATGACATTGGTTACGGCATCCTGCGCATGTCGGAAGACCAGGAGTGGGAGCCCGCTTCCTGTTCAACCCGATCCTGGCAGGCATCCTGGCTACCTTCTTCCAGCACTTTGTGGCGATTCAGAGCCTCAAGCTGGAGGACTACCTGATCTACAAGACCAAGACCAAGGAAGAGGTGAAGGCCGAATTCAAGCCGACCTGGAAGAAGATGCGCAAGCAGTTGGTCAAGGACTACCTGTTGTTCCCGGCCCTGGCGGGTCCGTTCGCCCCCTTCGTGTTCGCCGGTAATATGGCGGCCAATGTGGCGCGCAACCTGTGGTCTTCCCAGGTGATCTATAACGGTCACTTCCCGGAAGAGGTGGAGCAGTTCCCGGAGTCCGTGATTGAGAACGAGACCCGTGGCCAGTGGTATGTACGCCAGCTGCTGGGCTCGGCCAACTTTGAAGGCAGCCGTCTGATGCACGTGATGAGCGGCAACCTGAGCTTCCAGATCGAGCACCACCTGTTCCCGGACATGCCGGCGCATCGTTACGCGAGAATCGCCCCGGAAGTACGCGCTATCTGTGAAAAACATGGCCTGCCGTACAACACCGGGTCGTTCATGCGGCAATCCCTGAGCGTCTGGAAACGGATCTTCAAGCTGTCCCTGCCCAGCAAAACGGAAGGCGACAGCAAGAAAGGCCCGCTCAATGGTCTGCGAGCCAAAGTGGTGTCCCTGACCCGTGAACCGCAGTCAGAAACCGCAAGGCTGCCTGATCGCCCCAAGGCGGTTTGATCTCCTGGTTCGGGCCGGTCCTGCGCTGGTTCCGGCCCTGCCATCCTTATGCTACTCTCAGTGATTCTGAGAGTAGCTTTTTTTGTATTGGGGACAAGGCAACGCATGGCAGAAATGACGGATTCCGGTGTGCTGTTACGGATGGCCTACAAGGCCATGGTAAAAGCCGGTATTGATGCCGATGCCGTGTTGGCGGAGGTTGGGCTCGACAAGTCCATTTTGCAGGTCCCTGACCTGCGTACTCCTCATGATGCCCAGGAATGGTTCTGGCAGGCTCTGGAAAAAGTGTCTGGCGATGAACATATCGGGTTGCATCTGGGTGAACATATTCCCGTCTATAAAGGCCAGGTGCTGGAGTACCTGTTCCTGTCCAGTCCGACCTTTGGTGAAGGCCTGAAGCGGGCTGGATTATCAGCGCTTGCTGTCCGATGCCGCCCAGGGCGAATTGTTTGAGGAAGGCGATCGGGTTTTCCTCAAGCAGATGATCTGGAGTAACCGTCTCAGTCATCTCAATGAATGCATGATGATGGGCGTGATCAAGTTTTTCCGTTTCGTTACCGATGATGCGTTTGAGCCGGTGGAGGTGCATTTTGGCCACGCCCGCCATGCGGATCAGCTGGAATACGAGCGCCTGTTCGATTGCCCGGTGAAATTCGACATGCCCAGTGTGGGCATGTATTTCGATGCCAAGGTCATGACTCTGCCATCCGCCCATCACGAACCGGAGCTGTTGCACCTGCACGAACAGCTCGCCAGTGAGCAGGTGGCCCGGCTGGAAAAACAGGATTTGGTCGCTCAGGTGAACCGGCTGATTGGTGAATTGCTGGAGTCCGGCCACGCCAACCTGGAAGAGGTGGCGGAACGGTTGGGCATCAAGGCGCGCCAGTTGCGCACGCGGCTGGCGGATGCCGGCACCAACTTCAACCAGCTGGTGGCCGACTACCGTTGCCGTCTGGCGAAACGCTTGCTGGCCGGCACCGATGAATCCATCGATGAAATTGTCTATCTCACCGGCTTTTCCGAGCCTTCCACCTTTTACCGTGCATTCAAACGCTGGGTCGGCATGACCCCATTGAATACCGCAAGTTGAAAGCGGAAGAGGACGCGCTGGGCTAAGGTAGTAGTCAGGCTTTAGTGAAATAAAAAAGGCGCCAATGGCGCCTTTTTTATTGCGCTATCGCTTGGCCGCCGCCTGTTTAAAGCACCATGGCCGCCAGCCACCCGGCGGCAATCAGCGGCAAGTTGTAGTGCAGGAAGGTAGGATAACCGTGTCGCGAATATGGTCGTGTTGGCCGTCTGCATTGAGGCCGGCGGTGGGGCCGAGGGTGGAATCGGATGCCGGTGAGCCGGCATCACCGAGGGCAGCGGCGCTGCCTACCAGCGCTGCCGTGGCCAGCGGAGAAAAGCCCAGTGCCAGGCAGAGCGGCACATACAGGGTGGTGATGATGGGAATGGTGGAAAAGACGAACCAATGCCCAGAGTCACGAACAGGCCAAGCAACAGCAGCAGCGCGGCAGCGATAGGCGGGCTTTGCAAGCCACTGGTTACCGCTTCCACCAATACGGGAACCTGGCCGCTGGCATTCACCACAGAGGCGTAACCGTTGGCGGCGATCATGATGAAGCCGATCAGGGACATCATTTTGACCCCTGAGTGAAGGCATCCTGGGAATCCCGCCAGGGCACCACGCCGCCCGCCGTAAAGACCAGAAAGCCCACCAGTGCGCCGAGAATAATCGAGTCGCTGTAAAGCTGCAGGGCCAGCGCCGACGCCAATGCCAGGGCGGCGACGATCACGTTGCGTACGCGAGAGGGCGTGCTGTTCTTCACCGGGTAGCTGTACGGGCCGGTAATCGCGGGTTTGCGGTAACGGATGATGGCAAGCAACAGGCCGACAACCATGCCCGCAGCGGGCAGTAGCATGGCCAGGGCAGGGTGTCGTTGGGTAACTCAAGGCCGGCTTTGGCCAGGCTGGGGCCCAGTTGGGTATGCAGGAAAATACTGCCGAAGCCCACTGGCAACACCATATAAGGCGTGATCAGGCCGAAGGTCAGGATGCAGGCGGCCAGCCGTCGATCCAGGCGCAGCTGGTGCATCACTTCCAGCAACGGCGGCACCAGAATCGGGATGAAGGCGATATGAATGGGCACCAGGTTCTGGCTCATGATGGCGGCAGCCAGCAGCACGGTGAGCAGCAGGGTGCGAATGCGGCGAAGCTGGGAGGGATCCGGTGAGCGGCCAAGCTTTGCGATAATGCGCCCGGCCAGCCATTCGGTGATACCGGAGCGGGCGATGGCCACGGCAAAAGCCCCGAGCAAGGCATAGCTGAGGGCGATATTGGCACCGTCGCCTAATCCCTCAGTAAAAGCAGAGAGCGTGCTTTGCAATTCCAGTCCGCTGCCCAGTCCTGCCACCAGTGCGGCACAGAGTAACGCCAGCACCACGTTCATGCGGGCAATACTGAGACCCATCAGATCAATACGGACCAGACAATGGGATTGAATAACGGATTCATGGTGCCTCCACCGGGCGTGCTCTGAGTCTACCGCGAGGCGGCGCAGTCTAGCAGGGGCGGCGAGCACTTCCTAACCGGGTATGGGGCGTATTGGCGTCGCTACCCCAGGATGGAGTGTTAATAATTCCAGTGTAGTTCGGCAAACAGGGTGCGCCCCGGGTAGGGGTAATAGGCGTAGTAACGCGCATCTGTCAGGTTGTCCACGCCCAGCGCCAGGCTGAATTGTTCGTCAATCTGGTAGCGCCCACGAAGGTCCAGGACCAGATAGTCGTCGGTGAAACCAAAGCCTTCTGCCTCACCATCGCTGTTGTCCAGGGTGTCATAGGCGTCGCTGGCATAACGCAAGCCGCTGCTCAGGGCCACCTGTCGGGTGGCTTGATAAAGGGCCTGCAGGTTTGCTCTCCAGCGGGGTACGCCGGGGAACTGTTTGCCTCTGGAGGACGGCAGAGGCGTTGTTCTTGATGGTGGCCTGGGTGTAAGACAGATTGAAATCAACGGTGAGGTCGTTGAGCAGCAAGCGGGGCCAGTGGCCGATAAATTCGATGCCCCGGGAGAGCACCCGATCGATGTTCTGATAATTGGTGATGCCGGTGAAGGCATTGGTCTGGCGGAAAATGGTGTTATCCACGTCGTTTTCCCACAGGTTTATGGTGATCGTCGCCTCAGGAAAGAAACGCTTTAGCATCAGGTTTTTGCTCAGGCCGTCTTCGGTTTTCAGGTTCGGATCAAAGGCGGCGTTGAAGTTACCGGTGTTATCCAGGTTGCCCTGATACAGCTCGCCAACGGTGGCGAAACGGTATGCCTGGCCCACTGACAGCGTAGACAGCCATGATGGGTTGAAACGGTAGCTCAGGCTGGCCTTGGGTGAGAAACGGGTTTCATGCCGCTCCGGGTAGTCGGCCATTAACCCGGGCAGGGTCAGGCTGCCCTGGCTGGCATGCCACCATTCCTGGCGACCGCCCAGTGTCAGTGCCAGTTTTTGCGTCAGCGCCCACTCGTTCTCGATGAACAGGGCCTGGGTTTGGGTTTGGCGCCGGGAGCGGCTGGTCAGGGTGGGATTCAGGGCGGTGCGCCAGGCGCTGGTGGCATAACTGGCCAGATCCAACTGGTAACGGTCAAAGTGATAGCCGAACGCCAGCCGCTGGCCCAGCCAGCGGTGGTTATGCCGGTGCCCCAGGTTTAGATCCAGGGTTTGCCAGCCGGTACCGAGGTCTTCGATCTGGGCGCCAGGACCGCCCCTGGTGGCCAATTGGTTATTATTGGCGGAGATGCTGATATCCTCGTCCAGCAGGTTGTAGGTCGAGATAGCTGTTTGAATATCCCACCCCTGGCCGAGGTCGCCTTCCAGCTCCAGCCCGACCAGCAGGTCTTGTCTATCGGTGGTGTTCATGCGCTGCCCGAAAACCGTGTAGTCGGCACCGTCAATGTTAACGGTGCCGTCGTACACCGGGTTGCCCTGGTTGTCGTGCAGGTAAGATTCAGGGTCCAGTGAATCGCTGCGCCGGTTCAGGTAGGCGAGGGTAAGGCGGGCTTGCAGGGACTCTGTTAGATCGTAGCCAAACTTCAGTTTGAGATTCTGTTCGGTAATGTCTTCTGAGGGGCCGGCGTTGTACACGTAACCGCCAGGGGAATAGGGGGCCGCGCCGGTGACGGGCGTGCCGGAGTTGCTTCCCTTGGGGGAGCCGGTGATGCCATAGGTTTGGGGCTGGGCCTTGTTGCGCAACTGGCTGGCCGCCATCAGGACGCGCCATTTCCCGCTGCGGTTGCCGACCATGGCATTGAGGCGGTTGCCGGGATAGTCGTCCTCTGTGCCGTAAGCATCGAAAGCTTGCAGGAAGGCGCTGGCACTCAAGTGTGCTTCGAACTGGTCCGGCATACGCGTGGTAAAAGCGACAACGCCCCCCAGGCTGTTGCCGCTGTAGCGGGCCGAGTAGGGGCCATAGAGGATGTCGACACTGTCAATTTCCCGGGGCTGGATGGCATCCCAGCGTGGCGCGGTGGCGAAATTGGCGCCGAGAAAGTTGCTCAGCAGAAGCCCGTCGCTGTAGACCAGCGCGCGGGGGGTCTGGAAGGTATGCATGTCGCGAAAGGTGAGCAGTCCATTCTGGTCGCCGATAAAACGTTTACGGACCACCAGATTGGGTTGGTATTTGATTACGTCTTCGCTGTCGGCGGTGTTGATTGTCGCGAGCTCGGAGGCCGTGATATGGGTGTTGAGTGCGACGGGCTGGCTTTCCAGGGCGGGCTTGTTCCCGGTGACCGAGATGGTATCCAGTTCATTGGCGTGTGCGGTAACGCTGGCCAGCAGCAAGCTGCCGATAATAAGACGTTGCATGAAACCCCCATTTCATCCTGAGGGCCATTATTCGCGTAAGTGACTGCGGTAACAATGTGGTCATGCTGGCGGGCTGTGAAATGAGGCCGGAAGGGGCGAACGCCCCTAACGATTTAACGGTCCGTGCGGTGTGATTCACCCTCAATGGTGTCACCGTTGAGGGGGGGCCGGTCATCGTTGCTGCCCGGCCGCTGCTGGAACGGGTTGGTGTCTCCGCCAGGGTAGCTGGAGCGGGTGTAAGCAAACCCGGCTCCTTGCACGGTGGTGAAGCTTTGCAATGAGCCTTTCTGGATGACTTTGTTGGCCATCCAGCGGCGTGAGCCGGGCAGTAGCAGGGCAAAGCCCACGGTGTCGGTAATAAAGCCGGGGGTGATCAGCAGGGCGCCGAGCAGCAGCATCATGCCTTCCACCATTTCCTGCCCGGGCATTTCACCTTGTTGCATGCGCTGATTCAGGCGTACCCAGGTATCCAGACCCTGGCGGCGGAACAGATAGCTGCCCAGCAAAGCGGTTACCACCGTGGCAACAATGGTGATTGGCCAGCCGATGGCGCCAGCTACCTGTGCCAGCACCAGTACTTCCAGCAGGGCAAAACCGAAAATGAAAAGAAAACGCGACCAAAACCCATGGGGTGTCCTGTTTACCGTCAATAGTCAGTATGTGGTCATGATTGGACCTGAATTCAAGGGCAGGTTCCTGCGCGATGGTGTGCTCCAGTTGCTGGCGAAGCCAGCGGTGGGCCGGGTCGCGTTGCTGGGTCGGGGACCAGATCATGTAGATGGGAACCGGCGGCAGTGCAACGGGGAAGGGCAGTACTTGCAGCTGCATGGTTTCGGCGTACTGCTGAGCGAGCCGGTCGGGGACGGTGGCAATCAGGTCCGAGCCGCCGCAAACCGCCAGCATGCTGGCAAACTGGGTAACCCGGTCCGGGCTCCGGTGCGCCGCTGCCAACCGGGAGCATTGAGGATTTGATCCAGGGGCAGCTGGTAGCAGCCGGTTGCGGTTCGGCAGCACCACATGTTCCGCATCCAGAAATTGCTGTTTGTTGCAGTGCCCCTTGATATGAGGATGACCCCGCCGGGCGATGACGACCAGTTTTTCTTCAAGCAATACATTGCGCTGCAGGCGGTCGTCATCGGCCACAAAGGCATCCACGGATAAATCCGCCCGGCCCTTGTGAAGCTCGTCGGGCATGTCATCGTCGGCAGCAATGATTTCCAGTACCACATGGGGAGCCTGCTGTCGGAGCGTGGCCAACAGTGGGCCGAGCACCACCATTTCAAAATATCCACGCTGAGAATGCGGAAATGACGCTGGCTGGTGGCCGGTCGAAGCGTTTTCCGGGTTCAGGGTGTCGCGCAGGGCGACCAGCTGCGGGCCAAGCTGATCATGTAGCTCCCGGGCCCGGGGGTCGGTGTCATGCCGTGGTGGGTGCGAACAAACAGGGTGTCGCCAAAGGTGTGGCGCAGGCGCTGCAGGGCGCGCTGATTGCGGGCTGGCTCATGCCCAACGATTCCGCGGCACGGGAGAGCTGGCCGGCTTCCATGATGGCATCGAAGACGGGCAACAGATTCAGGTCGATACTGCGTAAATTCAGTTTCATGGATATTACTTATACCAAATATCAATTAGAAAGATAAATACAGTCTGTCTAGTTTGGAGGTGCGCATAACAACAACCGGGAGAATACCCATGGACCAGATACTGACCTTGTCAGTCACCACCTTCATCGTTATCACCGCCATCTGGGAAGTCTTTGCGGGCCGCACCCGCGAAGGAAGAAAAACTCGCCAGGACTGGAAAGTCGCGTTTCTTGCCACGTTCATGATGGTGGCTATTCAGCGCCCGCTGATGCTGCTGTTGATTACCCTGGCGCTGACCGGTCTTTTCCCGGGTAGCGCCTGGTCACTTGCCTGGCTGCAAAGCGAGTATTTCTGGCCGACCCTGATTGCCTTCTTCTGCATCGAAGAATTCCTGCATGGCTCTTTTCACCTGTTTGCCCACAGTCGCCGCCCGAAGAACAAGGCGCTGCAGTGGGTGCAGGCGTTCTACAAGATGAGCCATCGGCCCCATCACCTGGCTGGCGGCCAGGACAGCAAGGGGCAGCTGTCTGTGACGCAGACCTTTGTGAATGGCTGGGCCTGGTGGTTCATCATGCCTAACTACGCCTTCCAGCTGGTTTGTCTGTATTTGGGCCTGGTGGAAGTCTTTCTTGTGGCGACGGCCTTTAAAGGTTTGTGGGCAGCCCAGACCCATGTGAACTGGAACTGGGATCTGTACTTCCACAATCACAAATGGGCCTGGGTGCGTAAAACCATGTGGGCACTGGCACACGTGATTAC
>UEXL01000599.1_pt1 | contig 15146 bp, 21 predicted proteins | sample 1796671 | NCBI WGS metagenome assembly UEXL01 (sample SAMEA4772471, study PRJEB27181) | metagenome
TATATTTTCTATGAAAGATGTAAAAACAGGAATCCCTAAGATATTAAATGCTAACGCAAACATAGTTGCAAAAACACCAACTTCAGTTAATGCCCCGACAGAATACTACATTTACTATAAATGGAAATCTAGAGACGTGAATAAGGTAGGTAGATTTGAAGGTCAATTTATCATATATTTTCATGAACAGAATTGTTCTGAATTAATTGTTCCTATTCGTGAAGATTTGTTTATTAACATAACAGATTCTTTTGTTGGACAACCTTGCACACCACCTTGTTAATTTATTGATTCCTTAAATTTCTTTACCTATCTTTGTATGTAATCACATGCAAGAATTAAACAAAGAAAATATGATAGAAAAAGCTACTCCAGAGGAGATAGAAAAATTTTTATTGGGTAATGACCCAGAAAAATACATTGTAGCGTTAGAATATGGTTGGCGTAGTGGCAAAATATATAAAATAAAAGAGTATCCAGATAGAGGTAAAGTTATAGAGACTGACACTTTTATCCCCTTTTGTTGGGTTGGTGACTTAAGTAAAAAAAATTTTTACAATGGCAACAAACACGCCCAAAAACAAGCAATATCCAAACATGGAATATTAATAGAAAAATTATACAATGGTGATGACCCTAGGTTAAGTACCGGTTTAAACTATTTAATTAAAACTACAAAGTCATATAGAAATTTAGTTAGTTTTTTTAGACAAGGTGGTTTAAATCCTTGGGATGCTGATAGTAGAGACGCTATTATGATTTTATCACCCATAGAACAATATCTAGTACAAAAAGAAAAACGTTTGTTTAAGGGTTTTGAGGAGTATGACGATATACATAGATTTGTTTTTGACCTTGAGACTACCTCATTAAATCCAGAAGATGGTAGAATCTTTATGGTGGGTATGAAAGATAATAGAGGTTTTGAAAAGGTTATTGAAGTGGGGGATAATGATACGGAAGAGTCCGAAGCAATATATCAATTTTTTGAAGCTATAGACAGTATACGACCAACTATTATAGGTGGTTATAACTCTTCTAACTTTGACTGGAACTGGTTATTTAAAAGAGCGGAAATACTACAAATGGACACCACAAAATTCAAAACCCTAAATCCTAATGAGGGCTATAAAATTAATGATGGGGGTTTTAAAACTTGGTGCGGAAATAGAAGATTATAAACAGATAAAAATCTGGGGGTATAATTCGTTAGATATTGCTCATTCTGTTAGAAGAGCTCAAACTATCAATTCAGAGATAAAGAGTTGGGGGTTAAAATACATAACTCAATTTTCTAAATCAGAAAAACCAAACAGGGTGTATGTTAAAGGTGATAAGATTGCGTCAACATATAGAGAAAATAAAGAGTTTTATTTAAATGTTGAAAATGGTAAATATAAACCGGTTGGTTCTGAAGGTTTGTTTGATATAGATAAAAAATTCCCTAACGTATATAAAAAGGTTGGGGGTGCTGAAATTGTTGAGAGGTATTTAATGGATGATTTGTGGGAAACTATGGAAGTAGATGGACAATTTAACCAAGCTTCATTTCTGTTGGCAAGTATGGTACCAACTTCATACGAAAGAGTATCAACAATGGGAACCGCAACTTTATGGAAAATGTTAATGTTGGCTTGGTCATACCATAAAGGATTAGCCGTACCAGCAAAAGACTCTAAACGTCCTTTTGTCGGCGGGTTATCTAGACTAGTTAAAACAGGATATTCTACAAACGTATTAAAATTAGACTTTAGTTCATTATACCCATCTATACAGTTAGTACATAATGTTTTTCCAGAGTGTGACATTACAGATGCTATGAAAGGGATGTTAAAATATTTTAGAGATACTAGGATTATGTATAAAAATTTAGCTTCTGAATACTACAGTAAGGACAAGAAGAAGTCAGAGTCTTATGGTAGAAAACAATTACCTATTAAGATTTTTATAAACTCAATGTTTGGGTCTTTATCAGCACCACAAGTTTTTCCTGGGGTGATATGAATATGGGAGAAAAGGTTACATGTACTGCCAGGCAATATCTTAGACAAATGGTAAGATTTTTTATGGATAAAGGTTATGACCCATTAGTTATGGATACGGACGGTGTTAACTTTTCATGCCCATTAGATGTGGAAGATAGGTCATACATCGGATTAGGTAAAAATGAATTAGTAGTAAAAGATAAAAATACCAAGGTAGTGAGCTGATGTTGCAGAGTATAATGATTTATTTATGAGGGGTGAAATGGGGTTAGATACAGACGGACAATGGCCTTCATGTATTAATGTAGCTAGAAAAAATTATGCTTTATTAATGCCAAATGGGTAGTAAATTAACAGGTAACTCTATTAAATCTAAAAAAATTCAAGGTTATTTAGAGACTTTTATAGATAAGGGTTTAAGAATGTTATTAGAAGGTAAAGGTGGTGATTTTGTAGAGTATTATTATGAGTACTTACAAAAAATATACGATAGAGATATATTACTCGCAAAAATAGCTAATAAATCTAGGATAAAACAAACTATAGAATCTTATAAAAAAAGATGTAAACAAAGAACAAAGTCTGGTAGTTTGATGGCTAGACAAGCTCATATGGAATTAGTTATAGCTAATAATGTACAAGTATCTTTAGGGATACCATTTACTATGTAAATAATGGTAAAGCTATGTCACATGACGTTCAAAGAAAAAGAAAAAGACGGTACAGAAGAAATTATTTTAAATTCGTACTTAATATCTGAAAATGATTTAGAAAATGGGATGAAAGGTGAATACAACGTACCAAGATATATAAACACATTTAATAAAAGAGTAGAACCACTACTAGTTTGTTTTAAAAAAGAGGTTAGAGAAAGTCTGTTAAAAAAGAAACCAGAAGATAGAGAATATTATACAAAAACACAATGTGAATTAATAAATGGTGTACCAAGAAAAGATGGAGACCAAGACTCTTTAGAAGAAATATTAACTTTATCACCAGAAGAAAAGGGGTATTGGTCTAAAATGGAACTAAGTGAGAATTATTTTATGGAAGAATTAGGAATCCTTTAAACCGTCAGAACTAACAACTAACCAACATTGTAATTCCTCGACAAAAGAAAACTCTACACAACTATCACCATCTAAATCTAGAGCTTCCCAATTTAAATCAATTAAACCCATATCTGGAATAATCTTAACTGAAGATAACGACTTAATTTTTATTTTCTTATCTTTTTTTGAGTTCAATGTAACTGTACAAGGTTCAGTAATCACCAATAGATTTTCTCCATTAGTGGTGTAATCCTTGTCTACAACTTTAGTTTTTGTATCGGTTTCGGATTCTGGTTTGTATGTCACATTTATACCGGTTTTATAAAGTCCCTGTAAAAGACTTAATAAAGCTACAGAAAGAAGTTTGTATTGTATGTTGTCCGGCCTACCCTTACTGTCATAGATAACTAACTCTTTAAAACCTAAAGCGTCCAACTCTTCAGCAATCATACCAAATCCATCAGCACCCGTCTCCAAGTATCTAAAAAAGTAAATTTTAGAATTTAGTAAAGGGGCATATCTTGAGGTACCTATTATTCTTAGATTATCTTTATACCTTTTGGATGACGAGGCTCCTCTAACTACATTACCATCCTCATCTAATTGTAAATCCATCAAACCACTACCAGTAGGCATTAAACCCATTTTACCAATTTGTAATGTACTAGCACTAATTCCTGGATTTATAGCTAAATTACTGTTTGTACCACTTAGTGTTGGTGTTGGTAGTTTTCTATATACAACAGGTGTACCTGTTACAGCAGAAAATGCGGTAACTGTGACATTACATGAAGCTGAAGTTGAGGAGTATGCACCCACAACAAAAGTATATCCAGTTGTACACGCACTACAACCACAAGCTGCTCCACCTTCTTCATACCAAGAAGCCGGTTTATAAACAGAAAACGAACCATCACCAGTAATACCAGAATATACATTTAAGTTTTGTTCCATCAACGTAGAACCAGAAAATCTAGCCGTAGTTTCTGACGGTTGTTTTAGTTGTCTTGAGTAATCTACTTTAGTATAAAAAGGCATATTATATAACGAATATAGAACCAGGGTTAACAGGTCGATACCCTAACGATTTATTTAAATTTTCAGCTTCTAGAGCTTTTCTTTCTAACATTTTATCATTTCTTAAACGTTCAAGTCGAGCCATTAACTCTTCTATTAACTTAGATATTTCATCTTTAGACTCCGATAATAAATCAGAATACTCCATAGTTAACTCAGAATCTGGTGTTTTTAGATTACCTTGGAACTTACCTCTAACCCTACCTAACATTTCTTTAGCTTTGGCAAAAAAGTACCTTCTAACCCAAGCTTGTGCCGGTGGATTCAATTTAGTATACGTCATTTCTTCTAAATCTACATCACTAGGTAGTAAAACTATATCTTTATTAGCGTCTAAACAATCATCTCTATTCTCCGGACCTGAATCGTAATACCAATACCAAACACGTTCCTGATTGTACATAATATCCCCAAATCAAATCTACCACCTGGAACATTATAAAGGTGTAAATATTTTGGTCCATGTACACCACCAGCCCCAGCAGTTATCCTGTAACTTAAATCACCACCGATTAATCTATTTTTAAGGTTTCTATCCTGCATTCTTAAAAGAATATCAAAAGCTGGCATTAAAAAGTATGAGCCTTGTATACCCATTTGAGCAAAACCAACACCACCCATACCCATACCACCACCCATACCACCAAATGCACCTAGAAATGGGTCAATAAAAGATTCATTTAATTCAGCTCTACTATACCACATAATTTCATTTATTTCTCTTCCAGCTGGTATTTCATAAATTTGTGTACCAGCTGATAATGTGATGTAGTCTTGTTTTAGTTGATACGGTCCTCCAGCCTGTAGACCAACTATCTTTGAGTATGCGTAAGTAAATGAAGTTTCAAAATCTAAGTCTCTAGTTAAAAAAGCGTTAGTTAAAGATATAACGGATAAGTCTTGTCCATATACAGAAGACCATTGATTTTCTATTAACCAATCCTGTACATATTGACCATAGTCTAGAATTGAAATTTCTAAAGCTGTGTCTAACATTTCGTCTTCCAACTCCACACCCCTTAAAGGAGCACCCAACATGTGTCTTATTTGGGTAAATAATTTATCTCTTTTTGCTGGTTCTATTGTTGCTGGCATAATTAATCCTTTTATATAAATACTTGGAAGTTGGCATTAAAAAAGGCCCAAGTTAGGACCTTTAATAAAATATATGTGTAAATGTTTATTTTTGTTCCTTAATTACTCTTTCTACAATTCTTTTAATGTGGATTCATTAATTTTAACAACTTTACCCTCTTTAATACCTTCTAATGCGTTATACATTTTTCCATAACCTTCAGATTGTTCATTTTTCTTTACAACTTCTTTTTCCTTTTCAGTTTCTTTTTCACTCATTTCAGTATCTACCATATCTTCATAAATGTCTTCTATATGTCTTGCTGCGGCTTTAATCTTTTAAGTCAGTAAAACTTAAAGTAACAGTAACCTCCTATTTTTGTCCTGTCATAGTAACTTTATCTAAACTTTTTAAAGCATTAAAAGCTGTCTTCATATTTTTTTTCATATTGTAGTCCGCTCCTTCAGTTAAGTTGTTAACTGTTTTTTAAGTTGTTTTTGTAAGTTCTTTTTTATCCATAACAATTGTTTCTATATAAATATAAGGAAAAGCTTGTTTTTACAAACCCAGTAAAATTTCTCCTAGAATATCTTCTTCATTAATGTTATCACCCATTACAGTATCTATTACTGATTTCTTTTTATTAACTAATTCATATATAGTTCTTTCTATGGTGTTATCATAAATAGGATACATACAAGAAACTTTTTTATCTTGACCAATTCTAAATGCTCGGTCTTCACATTGGGACATGTCGGATGGGACAAAAGACAAATCATTAAATATCACAACTTCTGCTGCGGTCAAAGTAATTCCTACACCAGCAGCCTTAACATTACCAATAAAAACTTTGACTTTATCGTCGTTTTGAAATCTATCTACACTTTCTTGTCGGTCCTCTTTTTTCATTGTGCCATTCAGAATCACTGACTCCTTTTTATATTTTTCGTGTAGAGACATTAAAGGTTCTGTGAAATTAGTAAACACAATAACTTTTTATCTTGTTGTAAACATTGTTCTATTAGTTGTATAGTTTCTTTAACTTTTTCTATTGCAATTATTTGTCTTACCTTCATGAGCTTGGATAGTTGGATGGAAAGACCTCTATTTCTATTTTGTCTACGCCAGTCCAAGTATTCACCCATTTCATCCTCATATGTCTTGGATTTTAATTCCATATGAATTGGTGTTATTATTTTATCTGGTAAATCTAAAACATCTTCTTTTAATCTTCTTAAAACTTTGTCGTTGGTTTTATCACGTAATTCTTCTAGATTAGTAGCACCAAAAGTTAGCCAAACTTTTCTATACCCCCTTAAAATTTGTTTACCGTCACAATACCTTCTCACATAGTTAATCCAATTATTAGCCACTCTTGAGCCCACTAACTTAAGTAGATTGTAGTAATTCATAGGACGAGAAGTCATTGGGGTACCTGACAACAACCACAATCTATCTATCCTAGTGGTCAAATTATTAACTAATTTAGTTCTTTGAGCTTTACCATTAGAAACATAATGTGCTTCGTCTATATAACCAAATCAAATTTAGATTCCATAATTTGTTTTTTCTTATCTTTGTCTTTGGGTAGTGAGTGAAAGTTTTTAAGTATATCGTAGTTTATAATAATGTATTTACCATCTACCCATTTTTTACCTTCTACTATTCCGATTGTTTCATTAGTATAATTCTCTATTTCTCTTTTCCAATTAACCTTTAATGAAGCAGGACAAATAATTAAAACTTTTTTTGCCTTACAACTTATACTAGCCATAATAGCAGAACTAGTTTTACCTAAACCCATATCATCCGCTAAGATATATTTTTTATTAGATACTAGTTTGATTATAGCTATTTTTGGTGGTCAAACGGTGGACGATGAGAAAACTCCCTAAAATCAACTTTAATATCAGGATTAGCTCTGGGGATAATTTGATTTTTAGGTACCCAAAAAGAGTTTAGGGAATCAGATTCTATTACTTTACCCCAAACATGATAAGCCTTCTCAGTTTCACTAAGTAATTTTTCAATCCAAATAGTCTTAGGTGGGGATTGTAAAAATTTTGTCGACATATATTCTTTTGCTAGATAGTCATCTATTTCCATCCACAACCTTACTACTTTAGGTTTTTCTTTGTAATTTTTAGTTATATATTCTGATTGTGAGTGTGTTAGTGTAAAGGTTTTACTCTTAAGCATATTGTTTTTAAGACCAAAATATAGTTATTAGCACCTGTATAGTCAGCTAATAAATTCTTAGCTTTAATTTCTGTGAGAAACTTTCCATATTAAAAATATAATAAAAAGAGAAAAGAAAGACAAATTGTATTTATAATAAAAGGATACATTAATATGGCAAATAAAAAAATACCTATTACAAGGATATCAAAATTCTTTGGTTCTGAAGATTTTGACCTCGAGCAAAACATGGGAATGGAGTGGTTACATGGTGACATGCATTTTACTTTGGTATTATTTAGGGTGGATTCAAAGTTGTCAGACGTAGATGATGTTTATGGAGAATCGGGACCTGAAGAAATTAGATACAAACCACCAGTAGAGTTTAATGCTTATGTTAAAATAGATGAACCACGATTGGATACTTACGCTAATGGTTTGGTTAAAGATTTGGAACCGGGTAATATGACACTAGGTGTTTACATTAAACATTTAGTTGAGTTAGATATTGATATTAATTATGGTGATTATATTGGTTACCCAGAAACAGAAGATAAAATGAGGTATTATAGTGTAACTAATGATGGAAGAGTAACTTCAGATAATAAACACACAATAGGTGGGTATAAGGCTTTTTATAGGACATTAACGTGTTCTTATGTAAGTCCTAATGAATTTAAAGGAGTATAATGGCATTACCTAAAAAAGTAAAAAAGAATTTAAACATATCCCCGAACCCAATTCAGGGACATTATCCTAGTGGGTATAATGGAATAACCACACCTAATAGAAGAAAAGAATTATTCAATTTAATAACTGATGATGGTACTTATTTACCTAAATCTGTTTTACATGCAGATATGGATAGGGGTATGTTAGATTTTGTGGAAGAACAATTAAAAACTGTAAGTAACGGTAAAAAGATTAATGTTATAGATAGAATTCTAACACTACAAAGGTGGGCGGAGTTATCTCAAACATGGGCATTTAGTACTCCAGACTAAAATGTAGAATTACCTTTTATTGTTGTGGTAAGAAATCCAGAGGTACAATACGGAACCAACCCAGCATTACAATATACAATACCAGATAGAAAACAATTTCATTATGCAAAAGTACCAACCTGGGACGGAAATAGAAAAGGATACGATATATACACTATACCACAACCAGTACCAGTAGATATAATATACGACGTTAAGATTATTTGTAATAGGATGAGAGAATTAAATAACTTTAATAGAGTAGTGTTACAAAAGTTTACATCTAGACAAGCTTATACTTTTGTAAAAGGACACTATATACCAATAGTTATGAACTCCATAGGTGACGAAAGTAAGATAGATACGGAAGAAAGAAGATACTACCAACAAAATTACCAATTCCAACTACAAGGATTTTTATTGGATGAGGAGGAGTTTGAGGTTAAACCAGCTAATAGAAGTTTAGTTTTATATGGTTTCGATGAACAAAATAGAAAAAGAGAAAAGAAAAATTTAGGTGAAGAAAATCCAGATAAGGTTAGGACTGATATTGATTTTGATGATGTAACCACAGTAAAGACGATACAATATGTTTATAAAAATGATATTACTGTTATAAGAACTTAATATTGATGGTATCACATTTAGTATTAATGGGGTTATTTTGGATACTCCAATTCAAGTAAAAGGTGGTGACACATTAACAATAACAATAACTAAAACAAATCCAGGGGCACCATCAAAATTAATTATACAAGAAAGATTGGTCAGGTAGTTATTCCATGTAGATTCCCTTCTTAGGTTTACACTTCTCATTTATTAATCGTTCAACAAAAGCAAACATCTTTAGTCCATTATTTTTACAGTATTCTTTTAGTAATTTATGTGACTCTAAACTAATCTTAAGATTTTTAATTTTTTGGTTTTTACTTTGTGAAGACATAGGGTAAGGTTTTTACAATAAATAAGGTATTGTATGAAAAAAGTATGAATAATTTCATACAACAATCAAATTATCCCCATTTACTACGTAACTTTTGATAATACCCCTTGTATTTATAGTAAACGAAAATAAATAATTTTTAAAAATAATATAAAATGGCAGACGGTAATAAGGTATTTGTTTCTCCTGGAGTATATACATCAGAGAAAGATTTAACATTTGTAGCACAAAGTGTTGGTGTTACAACATTAGGTTTGGTTGGTGAAACTTTAAAAGGACCAGCCTTTGAACCTATATATATTTCATCTTATGATGACTTTGTAACTAGATTTGGTGGAACATCACCAGAATTATATGTGGATTCTCAAATCCCTAAATATGAGTTGGGGTATATTGCAAAATCATATTTAAGTCAATCCAATCAATTGTTCGTAACAAGAGTATTGGGTCTTAGTGGTTATGATGCAGGACCTTCTTGGTCGGTACAAACAATAGGACAATTAGAACCGTCAGGTCTTGAGCATTCTTATTCTGCTTTAACTTCTTCTTCAGGAACTACAGTACCATTTTTTATACCACTTACTGGTGATAGTTATTATTCTGGTACCACAGTTGGTGCCGATGCTTTTACAAGTGCTGCTCTTAGTACACCATTCTGGACAAGTATACCTTCAGAGTTAACAGGTATTGATTTTGGTTCTTGGTCAGAAACAGGACAAACTATTACATTAAATGACGGTACAACACTTTCTTCATTTAATCAATCATTTTTAAATTGGGCACAGGCCGCTATAATACTTAGTAGTGATACTCAATTTAACGACGCTTTATCTTCTGGTGATACTGGTGGGTGTACATATGGGGTGGACCCATGTATACCAGTAGCCTTAGATGGAACCATATATCAGTATGGTTGTATACCAGAATATTTAACTAATACAGCAACCGGTCTAACAACAGACTCACTATCAGCTTTTACATTTGCAAACTCAACAACAGGAACTAGTTCTAGTGTGAGTAACATACTCTCAACTAATTGTAGTGACTTAACTTCTTATGAAAACGACCCTTGGTATTATGGACTATTTGAATATACGGGAAGTACTTCATGTTGTACTGGTACAACATACAGTGGATTGTCATACCAATTATACGCAAGTGGTTATACTTCAGGACTTGGACAACCTATGGAACAAGCAACTGGTACAACTTTGGATAGTACTGGTGGTACAATTGTTGTTTTATCTGGATACGCTGTTTTCGACATTATAAATTACCAAGGAGTAACCGATAATACTGAGTGGGATGGTATGGACATTCTAACATTTAGGTCTAGAGGTTTAAGTTCTCTAGGTAGTGGTGGTCCAGTTTACGCAATAAGTGCTGATACAGTAGGTAATTTAGAATTTGATTGTAGTGGAGCCTATGAAGCGGTACTTGAAGACCCATTTGCTACATTTGGAATTAGTGCAAGAACTGACGAAGGTAATGTTTATACTTTTGAAACTTCTATGTCTAATACAGCTCAGAATTTTGCACCTAGAGTATTCGGTAGAAGTCCTTTTGATAAAAAACAAGTTGACGTACCTGTTTTTGTTGAGGAGGCTTACCCAACAATACTTAATATTGGTAGAAAATTAGGTAAAGTTAGAGGGTTACAGTGTTGTTTACAATATTTACCAGCAGCAAGAGAAACGGTTAACACAAATACTATAGCTTGGTACATGAATCAATGGAAACACCTGAAACACCTTACATAGTATCTGAATTACAAGGTAGTGATGTGTTTAGATTATTTAAATTTGTTTCTATATCTGATGGTACAGCAGCAAATAGAGAATATAAAGTTTCTATAGTTAATCTTTCGTTTGAAAGAGCTGAATTTGATATAATCGTAAGAGATTTCTACGATACTGACGCAAATCCAGTTGTGTTAGAGAAATTTACTAGATGTAGTCTAGACCCAACTAAGGTATCTTTCGTTGGTAGAAAAATAGGTACTTCTACTGGTGAATTCGAGTTAAGGTCCAAATATACTATGTTATACCCAACAGAAGCTTTACTAGATGGTACATATACCGGTTCTTTACCAGCTGGTTTTGAGGGTTACAGATTTAGAAGATACGGTAATTGTGGTGTAAACCCAAAAATTATATATAAAACAAAATACTTAAACCCAGGTGAAGTAGTATTTGACCCACCTTATGGCTCAACTACTGGTAATAATGTAATAAGAAGTGGTGGTGATAAAGTTAGTAAAGTCTATTTAGGTGTGTCTAATAGTACAGGAGCCGGATATGATGCTGACTTCTTTGACTTCAAAGGATATCTACCACCAACAAACATTTGTACAGGAACTGCTGGTTCACAATGGGATGTAATAACTAAAGGATTCCACATGGATTCTGGAGCCACAGTAGTACTAGGTGGTGTAGGAACTTATTTAAACTGGTCAGCTACAACATTAAATGATAAACCTATTTTTGATGTAGGGGCTGGACAATTTAATACAGAACCTACTTTAAGTACTGAACCTTATAAATCATTGAGGTCACGTAAATTTACAATAGCACCTCATGGTGGTTTTGACGGATTTGACATTTATAGAAAAACTAGGTCTAATACTGACGACTACAGAATGGGACTTACAGGTTTCTTAAACGGAGCTTGTACTAGTGCGGATTTCCCTACAGCAACTGGAGATGGTTCATTTAAAAAACTTAATACAACGGAAGCTAATACAGATTATTTCGCTTACCTAAGAGGTATAAATGAATTTAGTAATCCAGAATCTGTAGATATTAATGTATTTGCAACACCGGGAATTGACTACGTGGATAATTTAGGTTTGGTAAATGAGTCTATAGATATGGTAGAAACTGATAGAGCTGATTCATTATATATAACAACAACACCAGATTACAACATGTTTGTAACAACAAATTCTGACCCAGCAAATCAGGTAACACCTGATGAAGCGGTAGATAATATAGAAGATTCTTTAATAGACTCTAACTATACAGCAACTTATTATCCTTGGGTTCAGATTAGAGACGCAGCAAATAACAAACAACTCTACATACCACCAACGGCTGAGGTTATGAGAAATATAGCTTTAACAGATAATATTTCTTTCCCATGGTTCGCATCGGCAGGTTATACAAGAGGTTTAGTTAACGCGGTTAAAGCAAGAAAGAAATTAACTTTAGATGAAAGAGACACTTTATATGTTGGTAGACTTAACCCAATCGCTACATTTAGTGATACGGGACCAATTATTTGGGGTAATAAAACACTACAAATTAGAGAGTCTGCTTTGGATAGAATTAATGTACGAAGATTGTTATTACAAACTAGAAAATTAATTTCAGCGGTAGCAGTAAGATTAATATTCGAACAAAATGATGACGTGGTTAGACAACAGTTCTTAGACTTAGTAAACCCAATCTTAGACTCGATTAGGAGAGATAGAGGTTTAACAGACTTTAGAGTTGTACTTTCAAATGACCCAGAAGAAATAGATAGAAATGAAATGAATGGTAAGATATACATTAAGCCAACAAGAGCTTTAGAGTATATATTCGTTGAGTTCTTGATAACACCTACGGGGGCTTCTTTTGAGGATATATAGTATTTATAATAAAATAGTGATATGAAATTTACAAAAATATTGGTTGAGTCTTTAAAAAGCAGTCTACTGGTGAAAAAACATTTACTGATGGGAAAAAACAAAATGTAATTATTAGTGAAGGCCAGTTAGATAGAGTTTTAAAGGTTATTGAAGAGCAATGGCAAGAAATAAAGTTAGATGAAACTGAAATGGAAGAAGGAGCAAAACCTGATTTTTTAGACCTTGATGGTGATGGGGATAAGAAAGAATCTATGAAAAAAGCATCTAAAGAAGCTAAAGCTAAAGAAGTTAAAGAAGATTCTGGTCATGATGAAGCTATGAATTATGGTAGGGATGAAGGTCACGACGATAAAGAACTTTATGATTTAAAACATGATGGTGGTAGTGAAGACCATATTGAAGATTTAGAAGACGATATGCATTTCGACCACATACATGATTCAAAAAACATAGAAGAGTCTGAAAAAGGAAAAGAAAAACTAATCCAAGAGGATATTGAAAAGATGAAACAAATCATCAAACCAATAACAAAAATATAAAATTATGAGAAATAGATTTAATTTAAATGAAGAAGAAAAAAATAGAATTAGAAGTCTTCACGGCATTAATATTATTAACGAACAAGAGGATATAGATATAAAAACCGATAATAAACTTACACCTAAAGAGTACGAAGCACTTGTTTACGATGCGGATAAACAATTAAAATCTATTAATGGTAAAACAGTAAATTTTTATTTCGTGAAAGGTGCTGGACAAGAGGGTGAACCTATAGCTAAATTTAAAATTGAAGATGCTGGTGTAGAAGGTAATATAGGAAGTGGTTCTCTGAAAAAAAATGATTATAAAGTTCGTTTTGTAGCACAAAGGTTAGATGAAGGTGGTGGAAATTTGGTGTTAGGTTGGACGTGTGGAAATTATTTGTTTGAAGTGATTGAGAATAACCTGAATGAAGAACTAAATTTCAAGTTTGGGAGGATGGGTGAAAGAGTAATTAATGACAAACTTGGAGATGTTATGGATGGTTTTTGTGGAAAGGGGGGACTAAATAAGTTGGCTTACGTTCATAATAAAGACTTTAAGGTAGTAGACCAAGCAGATTTTGCTAGTAATGACCAGGCAGGTGGTAATGTTGGTATGGCTTAACAAATTTAACAATTTATTGTTTTTTAAACTTTAATTTAGAATAATATCTGTGGTTATAACCATGGATATTTTCATATGATTCCTGTATGGTAACCATAATAATTTCATCATTATAATCTAAAATTTCATATAAAACCGGTCTACCCGAACCACCAAGTAATAAATAAGAACCAACCAAAGGTTCTGTAATTGTCATATTATTTGTTGTGACAGATAAACCATATGGTTGTAGTGTGTCGTTATTTAAAACAAAATCACCCATCCCTGGAATATTTAACGGTAAATTAAAACACCAGTTAGTGTAATTTTTAATTAGTTCTTCGAACTCATACATACTACTTTCATACCTTAAACTACTAGTATCACTATCACTAAAGTGGTTTATGATATTTAATTCAGTAGTTTCTAGGTTTTCTAAGTACATTTCACCATCCACCAATAACCAACACCCATCGATAAAATTATCTTCTACGTAATTACTTGGGTTTTGTGTAGTTGGGTATGTATTATCACACGGTATTACAAAGGTTTCCTTTTCACAAGAAACAAAAAATATAACTACCAGTAACTTTAATAAATTATTCATAGTATAAAGATAATTAAAATAAGTGAATAAACAAAATTAATTTGTATTTATTATATATGAGTAGAATATTATAATAACCAACAAACAGTTAAGTTTTTAAATCTTTAATAAAGAAGATGAGTTACCACAAAAATGTGAGCTTATTCTTTTGATTGGATGACAATATTATGATGCCAACCAAGATTAAATTGTTAGAGAACACCTGATGGGTGGAAAATATTGAGGTTAGTACTGAAGAGTTTGCAAAAATAAGAAACAACACAAATTTTAAATTAACTGATGATTCATTTAATGGTTTATAGACGATGATATACGTTTATGGTGGATTTAAAACTGCTTTGGATACAGAATTCTTCGCTCCGTCATTTGAAAAATTTAAAGAAGCTTTATTATATGCTAATCCAATATCAATAATTACAGCTAGAGGACATAAACCAGAGACTCTTAGAAAAGGAATGGATTTGGTAATTTCCTACATTTTAAATGAAGA
>UEXL01000602.1_pt1 | contig 15112 bp, 21 predicted proteins | sample 1796671 | NCBI WGS metagenome assembly UEXL01 (sample SAMEA4772471, study PRJEB27181) | metagenome
AAGGCGTACAAGAACCAGGCCCAATAATCCTGGGTCCCGCTTTCCACCCCCACATAAGCAGAAAAAGGCACCAGCGGAACCATAATGGCCCAGAAACTCAGGTAGCCGTATTTTTTCATTTTTAGCATTAAATCGGCATTCATATTCTCGAACATGGCTTACACCTCGCTAGTTCAAGCCAAACAGTAACAGTCATCAATGTGAAGGTCACATTATCCGTGATCTCCTGAAGTGTCAAACAACTCAATTAATGACATATCTGCCCAAATTGCGGATAATAGGCCGCACGCCACACTCGCCTTACCAAGGACGCCACTATGTCGCTACAAGCGGTCAGCCTCAGCGAGCAAATCGCCCGACACCTGGGCGAACAGATCATTACCGGTGAGCTCGCCCCCGGCAGCCGCCTGCCGGAGAACGAGCTGGCAAAACAGCTTGATGTAAGCACCAACTCACTTCGTGAGGCCTTCAGGCTGTTGGAAAAGCAGCACATGATCGAGTTGCAGCCGCGCAAGGGCGCCCGCGTTTGCGAGGTTACCGACGAGCAGGTACGCGACCTGTACGAATTCCTGTTTATGCTGCTGTCACGGCTGGCCGGGCTGGCAGCAGCCCGCTGGCAGCCCGGTGAAATCGAAGATCTGGTGGAGATGTTGCCCCAACTGGAGCAGCACTTTAAAAATGACGATATGCGCTCCGCGCATCAGCTGGCCTTTCGCTTTGTGGAAGTCGCCACTGTGCGCTTCGCCCACAATCGCTACCTGACCACCGATATTCAGGACCTGATCCCGCTGCTTAAGCGCTATTCGTTTATCGCCCTGCAGGAAGACACCTCGGAATTTCGACGTGTCCCTGCAGATCTTCCAGCGCTTGCTGGTGAACGTGGTTGGCCGCAACGTGGCCGACGCAGAAGCGGATATCCACGAATACGGCGAAAACCAGTGCCAGATCGTGCTACGCGCCATCGCCAAACGCCGTGCGGCGTAGGACAGCGTTTAGCAGAGAAATGAAAGATCAATATGACAAGCCGGACATGCTGTTTCATGCCCGGCCTTGCTTCATGGCTACCCGTCAGAGCTGCAGCGTCAAGCGCTAAAACCTTCCAGAACGATCTTGCCCACAGCTTGGCCCGACTCCAGCTCCGCATGAGCCTGCTTCAGGTTAGCGGCGTTGATCACCCCAAGGTGCTTACCGGCCGTGGTCCGAATACGCCCCTGATCCACCAGTTCCGCCACCCGCTCCCAACAACACATGCTGCTGATCCATATCGGCCGCCTGGAACATGGAGCGCGCAAACATAAATTCATAATGTAGCGACAGGCTCTTCGGTTTGATCACCGACACATCCAACGACCCCGGATCATCAATCAGCGCAATGCGACCAAACGGCACCAGCAGCTCCACATAGGCCTCAAAGTAACGCTCCGTGGCATTCAGGCTTGCCACATGGGTTACAGGCCCGGTCTTTCCGCTCGCAATCAACAGATCAATCTGTGGCTTGAGTGGCTGGCTGTGATCGATAACGAAGTCCGCCCCTAACTCTGTCACCCAGTTCCGCGATGCTTCACGGGAAGCGGTCGCTATCACCGTAGCCCCGGTCAGCGCCTTAGCTAACTGGATCAGAATAGAGCCCACACCGCCAGCGGCACCCACCACCAACAACACGTCTTGCGAACCCCCTTTGCCATCTGCCGTTGCCAACTGCAGGTGTTCAAGCAGCAGCTCCCAGGCGGTAATCGTGGTCAGAGGCAGTGCCGCCGCTTCTGCATTGGTAAGGCTTTTCGGCTTATGACCGACAAGCCGTTCATCCACTAGCTGGTACTCGGCATTACTGCCGGAACGATTCAAGTCGCCCGCGTAGTACACCATCTCGCCGGGCTGGAAACCGCTGACCTGCTCACCCACCGCCACCACTTCACCCACCGCATCCCAGCCGATCACCTTGTGGCCGCCCGGCTCCGCCGAGACATTCTGGCGAATCTTGTAATCCACCGGGTTAACAGCGATCGCCGCCACTTTTACCAACAAATCCCGCCCACTGGCCGTCGGCTGCGGCAGCTTGATGTCCTGCAATGAATCAGTATTTGAAATGGGAAGAGCTTGCTCGTATCCAATGGCTTTCATGTTATCGCCTCCTGGCGGGCTACATCAGTGTGATGAATCAATGGAGCCCAGTGTGGCGAAGGTTTACACTGCTAAAAACAGGTCAATAAAAGAAACATTATCAATTTATTTTTGACAATATGAATATCGACGATCTACAGGTCATCCTAAAAGTCGCTGAGTTCCGCAGCATTACGGCCGCGGCGGCCAGCCTGGACATGCGCACCGCCACGGCCAGTGCCGCGGTGAAACGGGTAGAACAAACCCTGGGCACGGAACTGTTCGTCAGAACGACTCGGCAACTCAGGCTGTCTCGTGCCGGTGAGAAATACTTGCCGCATTGCGAACAAGCTATTCAGGTGCTGGAACAGGCACGGCAGTCGCTACTCAGTGACCAGGGCGCTGTGGACGGCGAACTGCGCCTGGCGGTGTCCTCAGATCTGGGCCGTAACCAGGTGATCCCCTGGCTCGACCAAATCCTCGACGCGCATCCCAAGCTCAGCCTGCGGGTCAACATCAGTGACAGCAACATGGACTTCTACCGCGACTCGGTGGATATGGCGTTGCGCTACGGTTCCCCAAACGATGCCAGCCTGTATGGCTTCAAGATCTGTGATGTCCCCGGTGTCCTATGCGCCTCACCCGCCTACCTGGAACAGCATCCCGTGCCCGAGCACCCCCACGAACTGGCCGCCCATAATGGGCTCTTCTATCAGCTACAAGACATTCCCTACGACGTCTGGACCTTCCGCCAGGGCGATCAGCAATTCAAGGTGAGAATGCGCGGGGACCGGGCTTCCAACGATGGCGACCTGGTACGACGCTGGTGTGTGGCAGGAAAGGGATTGGCGGTGAAATCCTGTCTGGATACTGCAGAGGACCTGCTAGCGGGCCGGCTAATCAATGTCATGCCGGCCTTCCAACCGCGCATTACCGAGCTCTGGCTTATCTGTCCCAGCCGGCAATTAATTACCCCGGCAATGCGCTTATTACGGGATCAGTTACAGGAAAAGTGCCAGGCGATTATTTTGCAGCTGGAACGCCAACAAAAAATCCCGGCGTTATCCCAGCACACAACGCCATAGAAAGCGTCATCATTGCGTCGCCGTTCAATGCCCGAGTTGAAGACGCCTCAGGCCGTTTCAATGCGACAAGTCGCCGTGCCTTGCGCTGCCAGCCAATCACAGAACTCAGCCACATCCGGGTTAACAAAGTGGTTGGAAATCAATTCACCGGGGATCCATCCCTGATCCCAGCGGGATGTGAGCAGCAAATGCTCGTCCTGCGTATCACCCGGGAATAGCTGCACCACGGCATGGGTCTGGTGGATGTAAAGATCGCGAAGGTCCTTGCGGCACCGCAAGAATCTCTCATCACCATCCGCTTGGCACTGATAACCCAATCCTGAAAAAAACTCCGACGCCATCTCGGCCAGATGCTTGCTGGCAAGCTGCCCACCCGTTGGCGCCACGATGGTTCTGAGCTGGTCTTTGGTCACGTTGGTACAACCGGCTAAAACCAGCAACCCCACCGCTAATAACATCGTGTGCCCGCGGCACAGATTACGTGGCGTCATAATTCACCGCCCCCTGACGCGGCCGTGGAAAGCAACAACACAGCCGCCATGGCCGCCACTGCTTCCAACAACAGATACACATACATAAGGGTGTTTGCCTGCGCATCCACATACAAGCCATAGCCCCGGCCTGCAGCCATGCACACCATCAACAACAGCACGGCCACAAGGCCAAGACGAACATCGGAGCGCGCCAGCAGGAGCAGCATCACCCCCACCGCCACGGACATACCCCCATAAGTGGCACGCATGTCGGTCATTGCCGAACCGGCAGCCGGCACCGCATCCACCACAAACTGCGACAACAGCTCCGGTGCCAGTACAAACCCGAGTCCGTACAAAAGAAAGACCAGTGCGGTGAGAGCAACCAAAGATTTAGACAGCGACATAAACAAAGGGCCTGACATCTTCATATGTTCAGGATCATACCCATAAAAAAGACCGAACGCCTCGACGTTCCCGAACGAGACAATCAAATTTCGATGTTGAATTCCAAACACGACCGATGCATTCAAGGCTCCCCCATTACTTTATCCACCACAGGGAGGCATTTTTAAATTCGACGTCTGCCTGCAGCTTTCAGGCGCTTGCTGGTCACAACGCGGCGGTGTAAGCCGCAAGGATTCCACCCTGAAGCGCACATACAATCATTAAATGGCCGCTTATTTTCCTTAAGGCTTGTCGCTGCTTATCCCCACACAATCCCCACAAAGCCTCCTTGTTCACTTGCCATGCTGGCCCCATCACAAGGAGGCCACCCCATGAAACCGACGCTTTTTTTAACACTACTGCTACTCACGCTCACCGCCCGGGCAGACTGGCAACACTGGCAGGACGAAACCGCCACCGGCGCCCTGCTGCTGACCGATGATCAGGGCCAGATTCATCCCGCCACCCTGCTCGATACCGACGCCCACATTACCGTTAGCGGCCCCGTGGCACAGGTCACGCTGACCCAGCGTTTTCATAATCCCAGCCAGCAGTTTCGCGAAGGGCGTTACCTGTTCCGTTGCCGGAAAACGCCGCCGTGGACGGCATGGTGCTGACCATCGGAGACAGGCGCATCATCGGACGCATCGACAGGAAAGCCGAGGCAGAAAAACCTACCGCCAGGCCCGCGCCAGCGGCAAGAAAGCCAGCCTGGTCAGCCAGCAACGCCCCAACCTGTTCACCACCGCCGTGGCCAACATCGCGCCCGGCGAAACCGTGCAGGTGGAGCTACATTATCAACAAACCCTGAACGTAGATGGCCACCGCTTCCAACTGCGCCTACCACTCACTCTGACGCCACGCTTTACCCCACACACAGAAACATCCCATCCGCTGGATTCTCTACTGCGCAATACCGTGACCGCCCCCGGAGGCACGGCCGATGCCGGCACTGCATCCATTCACATCGACCTGGACGCCGGCGCGCGCCTGGCCACGCTGGGCAGCCCCAGCCACGCCATTCACTACCAACGGCACGGGCAACGCTACACCATCACCCCAAAAGCCGGCGCCATAGCCATGGATCGGGACCTGTTGCTCAACTGGGAACTGGAAGACACCGGCGAACCGCTGGTCGCCAGCTTTCACGAAAAATCGACGGCGAAGCACTACGCTCTGCTGATGGTGGTGCCGCCGGAAACCGGCCAGATGACCTCCTTGCCCCGTGAAACCCTGTTCATCATCGACAGCTCCGGCTCCATGGGCGGCGCCCCCATGCGCCAGGCCAAGGCCAGCCTGCAACTGGCCCTGCAACGCCTGAAACCCGGCGACCGTTTCAACATCACCGACTTCGACAGCCAGCACACCCTGCTGTTTGAAACGCCGGTCACGGTCAGCGATGACAGCCGCCAACAAGCGCAAAATTTCGTGGATGGCCTGCAAGCCAGCGGCGGCACTCACATGCTGCCCGCTCTCAGCGACACCCTGAATCAGCCCGTCAGCGACGGCTACCTGCGCCAGGTGATCTTTATCACCGACGGTGCCGTGGGTAACGAGAACGGCATCTTTCGTGCCCTGCAACAGCAGCTCGGTGAAGCCCGCCTGTTTACCGTGGGTATCGGTTCCGCCCCCAACAGCCATTTCATGACCCGCGCCGCCCAGTTCGGGCGCGGCAGCTTTACCTACATCAACGACCAGAACCAGGTGCAACAAGGCATGGACACCCTGTTTCGCCGCCTGGAATCGCCGCTGATGCGTAACCTGCAGGTGCAACTCCCTGACGGCATCGTCGCCGAGCGTTGGCCGCAAAAGCTGCCAGACCTGTATGCCGGCGAACCCTTGCTGGTGGCCATGAAGCTGTCCGCCCCAACCGACCGAATAATCGTTAGCGGCTACCGTGACCAACACTGGCAACAGTCGGTCACCCTGCCCAGTAGCAACCACCTGGGCACAGCCAGCCTGTGGGCCCGGCGCAAGATAGCCGACCTGATGGACCGCATCACCCTGGGCGCCCCGGAAACCGATATCGCGCCATGAGTCACCGAAGTCGCCCTGCGCCATCAACTGGTCAGCCGCTACACCAGCTTTATCGCGGTGGAAGAGACCGTCTCCCGACCGGCTCATCAACCGCTGCTGCACGACACCGTGCGCAACCAGGCGCCCCACGGCAGCCAACAAAGCACCGCCTGGCCAAGCACCGCCACCCCTGCGCCCCTGCTGTGGCGGCTGGCCGGCTTGATGCTCATCGCCTGCCTGCTCCTTTGGCTGCCTCAGCGGAGGCTGAACCATGACACGGCTTAAACGAGGGTTGCTGGCACTCAGTCTGGCGGGGTTTCTGGGGCTGGCAGGCTGGGCCAGCTGGCTGGACGGCAAGGCCTGGCTGGCCCAGCACCTGATTGCCCACGCCTGGCAAACCACCCTGGAACAGGGCGCGCCCCAGCGGCCCTGGCCCTGGGCGGACACTTGGCCGGTGGCACGCCTCACCACGCCCGATGGCGCAATCCTATATGTATTGGGAAAGCACCAGCGGCGAAGCGCTAGCCTTCGGGCCCGGCCGACTGGCCGGCGGCACCGGCAGCAACCAGGCCCTCACCCTTGCCGGCCACCGAGATACTCACTTTGCCTTTCTCAAAACCCTGAACACCGGCGACACCCTCAACGTGCAATTCACTGACGGTTCACAGCAGCATTTTCAGATCAGCAGGCAGCAGGTCATCAACAGCCAACAGCACCCACTACACATTCCACGGGACAACCAACAGCTAATACTGATCACCTGCTACCCCTTCGGCGCCCTGACTCCCGGCGGACCACTGCGCTACGTGGTAACAGCACAAAGCAAAGCATGAAACCAACCGGTGCCCTGCCCGACCACCGATAGTGCTATCAACAGATGAGAGTACGCCTGTTATTTCATCAGACGCATTTTGCTAAAGAGAGAACCTCGCTGTGGTTGGAAACGAAGCACCGAAATCGTGCATGAAGACTCTCGGCAAACGGCCAGCTCCCTTTCTCTCTCACTCCACACTTTTGGAAAAGGGAGATCTGCCCCCCCGGGGTTGGAATTAGCCCAAAATTTCGATCGACCCAAAACCCAAAGCCGCCACACACATAAACGTAGCCCCCCATCGCCCGCCCATCATAAAGTGATTATTTTTTACCCAAGGCGACAACTAATCCTTATACTGCATTTTTGTATAAAAAAATTTTACTATTGGGGGTAATATTTATGGAAAAGCACAAACAGTTCATGATAGCCGCAGCTCTACTAAGCGCGAGCAGTTTTAACTATGCCGACACGGTTATTCCCGAGAACTTAATTATTCAGGGCAGTGCATGCGTAGGAACCACCTGCGCAGATGGCATGGATTTTGGCTTTGACACTATTCGCTTGCAAAGCGACTCACCGCAAATCCACTTTGTCGACACTAGCATTTCAGCCGCCTTCCCTAGCACAGACTGGCGCGTAGGCGTTTCAGGTGGCGCCTCAGCACTGCCCGCCTCCTTTTTCATCATGAACGCCACCAGCGAAACCCATGTTCTGCAGATTAGCCCTGATGGTGATGTGGCCCTTGGCGCGGGCGCAACGCCGGTCGCCGGTGCCGTTTCCGTAGGTTCCGCGGGTAACGGTCGACGGGTCACCCATGTAGCGCAGGGCATTGATGACAGCGACGCCGTGACCCTGGGGCAGTTCAACAGCTACATCGCCTCAATGGATACCACCGATATCGATGCGCAGGTTCAGAGCTTGCAAAATCGTATTGATGATCTCTCCGCACGACTCAGCGCTCTGGCTGAAGACCAATAAGGCGGACTGAATCATGAAAAAATACCTTTACCTCATCGGATTACTGCCGATGCTGTCCATGGCGGATCAGGTCTACAACGGTCACCTGATCGTTCAAGGCAACAGCTGTATCGGGACTGACTGCACAGACGGAGAAACCTTTGAAGCCTCCATTCTTAAACTCGCGGAAAACAACCTGCGCATTCATCTGCAAGATAATGGCTCACCAACCCATGAAATAAACCTGAACGGACCGGATTACACCCTTACCGCCATACTCGGCAATAGCTGGACCCTGGCCGGCAATGACAGCACCAATGGCGGCGACAACTATTTCGCTTTTGAACAAGCACAGTCAACCCTCTCAACCCGCCTTAGTGATGGTACTGCCACTGACTACACCTGCTATTACACCGGAACCACGATTCCCATTTCCGGTGAAGCCAATAAAGACAACATGGACGTCACTATCGTCGGCACCATCCCCGCAGGAGAGCCCTGGGAAGACCAGTGGTGCGCCACCCGAACCGAGTCTCTGACTCGTAACGGGGTGCGTTTCACCCAAGGCAGTAGCGACACTAATGGTGGCGTGACCCTGGGGTTTGATAGCGAAAACTCTAACAACACCGTTAGCGTGGGAAACCCCGGAAAACTGCGACGCCTAGCCAACCTGGCAACGGCACTAGAAGACGTGGACTTGCTCAGCGTGGCTCAAATGGATGCCTATGCCAGCCAAAAATCCGCACTGGACAAGATCAGCGCCAAACTAGATAAAATTGACAAAGCGGTCAGCGCCTTAGAGAACCCTGGCTCAAATGGTGGCAGCCTGCCAGTTGGTTTGCTGCTGACACTGAACCTGCTTTTCCTGAGAAAACTACGCCGCTAAGTGGTTTGATCTGTAAGGGCAGCTAGCGCTGCCCTTTTGTTTCGAAAATATATTTATGATTATTCAGCATCGATGCTGAAGAACCACCTCATAACAATAAAGGCCCGTCACACACAGCGGCAGATACTATGACAATAGGACGCCTCGTCCATAGCTCTGGGAATAAAAACCTTGTGTCATGACATCTCCTTGCTGTTCATAAGCACAACCCTTAACGACAGAGCCTAAGATCAAACACCAGCTATTCCATCGACGCAGCGTAAGCGGTCGTCTAATTTATGCGTGTCCTGTTTTTTGCCAGTGCCCTAGCGACATCACCGGCCACATTGGCGCAGCCGGACAGCACCAGCAGAGATAAGCACCCGCTCTGCGCCATCCTATTATTGATAACCCTTCAGACAAACCGTGGCTTTAAATTTTAATTTCATTTATTTGTATTTTCGGCTCTATATTTGTGAAATTAGCAAGATCCTCCATTATCACACCAGCGTTAGGCCCAAAAGACTCTTGAAAGCCCTCAACTGAATTGAACGTCAGATGCCCTATAGCGATAAATCCTGGAGCCTCGTCTGGCGCGCCGCCAGAAACACCATAATCCACGGAAACGCCCTTCAACGCCTCCCCCAACAGTTTTTCAACCAGGGGGAAATGTGTATTACAATAATAGTCGATATCAAAACTCGCATTCTCAGAATTTGGATACATAACACTTACTTTTATCATTTCCTCTCCTTAAACCTCAGCATTTACTAAAAGATTTTTTAAATAATCACCGCTTAAAGCAATAACCGCAACCTACTTACGTAGCAAAAACAACGCTCTAAAATACGGAAAAATTCGCCCAAAGTATTATATCCAAGCGGGTAAAGCGAAGCAGCGCAAAGGGATCGCCTCATTGATTCGTGTCTCATTGTTTTTTTAAAGACCTACCCCATACAGAAAAAGGGGCGCAAAGCGCCCCTTATCTCTATTATTCATTGCACTTACTTTCAACGTGCTTTTTTAAAGGTGCTAGGGTCAGGTCTTTCATCGTGCATTCGAATGCACGATGAAAGACCTGACCCCAAATCTTGACCCCGGAAAAAATCATGGAAGAAAGTATTATTGTTAATAAATATCTTCTCATAAAAACTCATCTTTAATTTGAACGCAGGACTATCGGAGCTAGACCTTGTCTTTTCCCATTGAAGCATGGGGAAAATCCTGACCCCGAAACCTTGACCCGGAGTGGTGATTTGCGGGCTTACTTGGCATTGATTAATTTCACCGTAGGGGGCCTTTCAGAAACTATATCTATAACTTGGTTTAAACAATAAAATCCGTAGTGTACAAAGGGGCCAGGGCATTCTTTTGTGGCGACCGAGCCTTGGACAATATAGTTTAAAAGCGCTGACTTCGAATAAATTCGTGCAGACCCGCCTTCGAACACTTCCTCTATACCTCCAGCATAGCTTTCATCCGTTACTGCATAGGCTATGTAGTTATCGAATACAATTTCATAGCGGGCACTGCTTTCGGTTACCTCTATGGAACTGCTCTCGTTCAACATCTCACGTAGCGCATCATTGGGCTCTTCTTCTGGTGACATGTCCGAATAAGTATTAGATACTCCAGCCTCAGATATTACGATCCTTAAGCAATCCTTATGGGTTTCTTGTATCTCAACCATATCGAGATACTTATGCTGGTTCATGACACTAAACATAGATGAGACATCTCACTCCTGCCATAACGGGGCAGTTTGCAGAACACATGGCCGTCGCCTCTACTAATGACCCAAATACGGCAATACACCAAACGGAAGAAAAACACCAAACACCATGGCCAATCCCGTTTTCTTTATGATCCCCTTCGGCCAATCGACAATCAAAAAAACAACCCACAGCCAGGCAACTGAAGCAGATAAAAGTCCTTCTGCTTTATAAATTCCAGAGACGTATATACCGTAGAAGACAATCAAAGGCGTCAATTTCAGCATACGTAGAAGCTGACGCTCTTCTTCGGCACTCTCTTTTTTAATGGACTCCAAGTGCGTTTGTCTTCGCTTTTCCAAGCAGACTCTCCGGTTTTTAACTCTCGAACGCCCCTGTGCAGCGGCGAGCGTAGCGAGTCCGGCACCGATAGGCGCGAACTGCCACGGACTGTTAGCTGCCATCACGATTCCGGAACCTCGCCGGTGTCCAGCAACTGGGTGAAGTGCTCTTCATTTAGCGCAATAACATTTTTCGCTCTAGCCTTTTCAATTTTTTTTGGCCCGGCATTATAGCCGCAGCACAGAAAATTAAGGCTTCTTGTAACGGAACGCCTTACGACCATACCACTAGCCTCGGCCTTCTCCGATAGTCGCTTCTTATCTTCACTTTTGAAGCCCGTAAAACAAACGTCCAATAGGTAATGTGACTTCGGGGGAGCCTTAGGGGGAGGACTTACAGAAATATGGTGATCAAGTTTCAGCCGAATATCATCATCGTCATTAAGAACCTCAACAACCCTGTCCTTTCGGAAAGTTCGAAGGCCATTGGCTACGTGGCAAAACCCTTGAATATATAATTCTGTCTCGGAAATATCCGATATTTCACGTGCAGTGATGTTTCCCCTCGCATCTTGGTAAATAAATACCGTGTTTGGATTTCCCACATCACCTCCTGTGCAGCTAACGCCCGCGTAAAGAGCGCGAGATACGATCGTCGCCTTTGACGCGATTGTTAGTTGACTTCTTTCTTGACTGATTCGGACCATGAATTGCCACATTTCAAGCACTGAAAATCGCTTCTTATTTTTGCAAAGGTAGTTGTTACATGACGATCTGCGTATGTATCCTTTCCTACTTTTTCTCGAACTTTCTTAGAGCCCACCCAACGATCTATTTCTTCCGAACCGTTAAATGAGTATTCAGAAGAGCGACACTCTGGGCAACGACGGCGAATAAATGTATTCCAAAAAGCCAGCAGAAACCAAAATATAGATGCGCCGTAAAACCAAAGCTCCCATTTCTGCAGAATCGACATTTCAAAAAAAGGCATGCCACTATTCCTAGCCATCAGATATCTGACAACGCCAGCAACTATTATCGCGATATACCCTGTATTTAGCAGCTTCCCCATAATCCATTACTCTCCTTTTTTTGAACTAACGCTGAGCACACTGGCGATAGGACGTGCGTAGATTGCGTGATAAAATTGCTAAGTAATTCACGCAATATTCGTGCGTTCTATTGTCCACGCTCTGCGACTTGTTATGAGTTGACCTTAATAGTCTCAAAGATCTTGATGTACATGGGTTTATTTTCACCGTAGTCCTTACGATCCGTTACCACTGTGATGCTGACGAAAGCCTTTCCAACTTCGACCGCTGCTACCGCGTAGTAGGTTGGAGCAGGATCGCCTGGCCATACGCCTTCATACTCGCGTAACACCCCGGACTCAATTGAACGGACCTCAGTTTGGGGAGTATAGAAATCCTGTACGGAACTGAATCTGTATTCGGCAAACTCCTCCAAGCTTCCACCGCTCTTGCTGTACGCGCTGGCCGTAATAGAGACACTGCCACCGGGGCTCGAAATTGAAAGGTAGTCAGAGTTGGCGTTTTGCTGCCAGTCTGCAGGCGCCTGCAGCTCAAATACGTCACCAGCAGACGGATAGTACTTCATCTCCACTTCAGCACTTGCCACAGACGAGGCTCCTAACAATCCAAGAATGAGAGCTTTGAATTTCTTCATACTGATTTACTCATAACGCCGCCAACACGCGCTTGTCGCGTGCTTGGCCTTGTTATGAGCTGTAGCCCAAAATATTAGGATCAATTTTAAGGCCCTCCCTAGTCTTGACGGCCACATAGAAAGCCTTATTGAGAGCATCTATTAGCCTTTCCTCTCTTGGGTCAATTTCCCGAGCAGCATAATGCCCAAAAGTAAGATCGAATAGCCGTTTCCTCTCGCTAGTGCGGCCTTCAAAATAATCTATAAGCCATTTCAACTGGGCTTCTGTCGACTCTCGTAGCTGCGGGACGATTGCGCTACTGCTATCCGAAAGAGTCGCCAGAGCCTCCTTACAAACCGCCGCTTTTATATCCTCATTACTCACGGGCTTGGACCTCATAACAGCGTATTCAGTCGAACGGTTCGACCTATCTTTTTTCGACATAATTCTTAGCGAGGCAACAGCCACTGAGCCAAATAATTCAATGGCCACAATGATCTGGAGCACCGTCGAGAATTGGTATCATCTGAAAAAAGTCGAAGTAGCGGGTTATTTCCTGCGCTTCCTTGACCCTCTCCCCTAGTGAAACTCACTTTATATCAACCGCTTAGGTTTTATGTAAGCCATATCCTACAAATAAGCCGGGTTTTCTGTTGAGCATGGACTAGTCAGAATTGGCGGCACTAAGGTTCGCACCTCAAGTGGTGCTCCTACAGAAAGAGGAGGAATAAAAAAACGCGGCCGATGGCCGCGTTTTTTTATTCGAAAATCTGAAGCGACTTACCGCCCGATAATTTCCGGGAGATGATTTCCTTCATGATTTCGCTGGTGCCGCCGTAGATGCGCTGGATGCGGGCGTCTACGTAATCGCGGGAGATCGGGTATTCCTGCATGTAACCGTAGCCACCGAACAGCTGCAGACATTTGTCCGCGACTACGCCTTGCAGTTCGGTGGTGGTGAGCTTGGCGATGGAAGCGTTGGTGGCGGTGAGCTCGCTGCGATCATATTGCTCGATGCACTGTTCACCGTAGGCGCGGTTCACCACGACCTGGGCGTGCAAGTCCGCCAGCACGAAGCGGGTGTTCTGCAGGCTGGAGATCGGCTTGCCGAACGCCATGCGTTCCTTGGTGTATTCGATGGTGCGCTCGATCATGCCTTCACAGGCAGCGATGGCACCCAAGGCCAGAATCAAACGCTCGCGCGGCAGTTCGTTCATCAGGTTGGCAAACCCTTTGCCTTCACCGCCAAGAATCTGGTCGGCGCCCACTTTCACGTTTTCGAAGAACAGCTCGGAGGTGTCCGCTGCGTGGTGACCCATTTTTTCCAGGTTGCGGCCACGGGCAAAGCCGTCCAGGGCGCAGTCCACGGTGAACAGGGTCATGCCTTTGGAGCCGGCATTGGGGTCGGTCTTGGTCGCAAGCACGATCACATCGCAATGCTGGCCGTTGGTGATGAAGGTTTTCTGGCCGCTGATGCTGTAGCCGTCACCGTCTTTGTCGGCGCGGGTTTTCATGCCTTGCAGGTCAGAGCCGGCACCGGGTTCGGTCATGCCGATGGCGCCCACGGCTTCACCGGTGACCATTTTGGCAACCAGGCTTGTTTCTGCTCTTCATTGCCCAGGTGCAGGATATAGGGAGCAACGATGTCGGAGTGCACGGAAATGTTGGAGGCCAGGGCGCCGAAGCCGGCACGGGAAGCTTCTTCCACGATGATCGCGGACAGGCGGAAGTTAGCTCCAAAACCGCCGTACTCTTCCGGCACGTCCACACACAGCAGGCCGTTTTCGCCCATCTTGTTCCACAGTTCGCGGGGGAACATTTCGGCTTTTTCCCACTGGTCGTAGTGAGGAGCGACTTCGTTTTCGAGGAATTTTTTGACGTTATCGCGAAACAGTTCGATTTCGTTTTGATCAAGCATGCTGGCTAGTCCTGTGAGTCTACGAAAGCGGACCACGCAGGGTGGACCGGAATACAATGGCCCACATTCTAGCGGTATGGGGTGTCGGTCACATCACTGCCGGGTGACTGTCCGGTCCCGACGGGTGGAGGTTCGCGCCCTGGAAGGGCGCGCCTACAGAATCTAGTAGGTTCGGTCTATTAGGTTTGGGGGAAACGGATGGACTAAAGCGGCTCGATGCGCACATCCACGTTCAGGGAATTAGCCACGAAGCAGTTGCGGTGGGCGCTGTCGTGGAGTTTTTCCAGGGCCGGGCCGTCCGGCTCTTCGCCGTCGAAAACCACCCTGGGGCGCAGCACGATGCGGGTGATTGCCATTCGGCCTTCCGCATTTTTCTCCACGGTGCCGGCGGGTTGATCGATATAGCTGACGACGGTGAGACCACGCTTGGCGGCGATGGACAGAAAGGTCAGCATGTGACAGCTGGATGTGGCGGCAATGACGGCTTCATCCGGGTTGACCCGGTTGGCGCAGCCGTAGAAATCTGGGGAACCAGACGCCTGTACCACTTCGCCGCCGGCGAAGGTCCACTCGTGGTCCCGGTTGAAGTGTTCGTAGTCGAAGGCGGTGCCCCGCTGCAGATGCCAGGCCACCGTTGCGCCGTATTCACTCATGGTCGAACTCCTTCTCTCACGTGATCACTTTCACCATGATCCCGCATGAGAGGAAAGGCAACCTT
>UEXL01000463.1_pt1 | contig 15092 bp, 25 predicted proteins | sample 1796671 | NCBI WGS metagenome assembly UEXL01 (sample SAMEA4772471, study PRJEB27181) | metagenome
AAGCTTGTTGCTAGTGGTGCCTCACAAACAATGAAGAGTAAACACCTAGAGGGTCGTGCAGTAGACCTTGTAGCTTATATTGGCCCTAATGTTACTTGGTCGTTAAATAAGTATGATGATTGCTGATGCTATGGCTGCTGCTGCTAAACAAAAAGGTGTAGCACTTAAGTGGGGAGCAGCTTGGACAGTAGGTAATATTGCTGACTGGGATGGTTCTATGGAAGATGCAATGAACACCTATGTTGATGTTCGTCGTTCACAAGGTCGTAGACCATTTATAGACGCACCACATTTTGAAATGATGTAATGTACACCTTTGTTCTTATGGTGTACCTAGGTGCAACTAGGGAATTAATAGAAGATAGTATGGTGTTTGACAACATAGAACATTGCAACTATTATGCTAGAGAGATAACAAGACGTTACAGCACACACGGCATAGCACCAGAAGATAGGGTTGTCGCCTACTGCTTACCTAGAGTGAAAGATAAACAATGAGCATAGAATATAGGGGAGAGAAATTTGCAGGTTATAACAAGCCGAAGCGTACCCCTGATCACCCGAAAAAAAGTCATGCCGTACTTGCAAAAGAAGGTACAACCATTAAGCTCATCAGGTTCGGTGAACAGGAGCCAAAGACGCCGGGAAGCCAAAAAAAGGTGAATCCGACAAGATGAAGAAAAAACGTGCATCCTTTAAATCAAGACACGGTAGAAACATAAAAAAAGGAAAACTAAGTGCTGCTTAATGGGCAGACAAAGTCAAATGGTAAACATATAAAGGATAAATATCATGGCAACTACTACACTAACACAAGGTATTGAAGAATATCAAACCGACATTACATTTGGTAATGGAATTGACGTAACAGGAACAGGTACTTTTTCTGATTCTATTACAGGTACAGGAACTCTACACTCCTTTGGTACACGTAAAATCCAAACGTTTGTAGGAACTCTTGCAGGTACAGACACTGCTTCTGCTTATGCAGATGGAGACTGCTTAGTAGAACTAGGCACACTAGATACATCTACTCCATCAGGCATTGTAACTCCTACTAAGTTCTTTATTCATCGTGCATTAGTATTTATTACTACTGTCGCAGGACCAACACTTGTAGGTGGTCTAGCACTTAATCCTACATCTGGCATTGCTACTAATGCTGCTGTTGTATCTTCAGGTACAGAAATTGTAGGTGCAGGAGTTGCATCATTTAATCCACGTATTTCTGCTACTGACTCAGTAACTGAAGTTGACCTTGATCTGGATGCAGCAGGATATCATATTTTTGATCCACTAGTACAAGCACCTATTGCAAACACAAACTTGTACGTATTTGCTACCACTACTCTTAATGGTGATGCATCTGCAGGTAGGTTTACTGTTGAACTAGAATACTCAGTACATTAAGGGAGAATATATTAAATGTCTACTTCTGTAGGTACTTTTCAACCCAACACCTTACAGTGGAGTGTTCAGACAAAGCAAACAGTAGATAATACTGCTGCTAATACTAAACACTTTACTTGTACTGGTTTTAAAGTTGTACATCTTCACGCTGATCAAGAGTTCTTAATTAACTTTGGTCCTGCAGAAGCTAACTGTGGTGATAATGATTTAGAACTAGAGGCAGGTAATTATACTTTAGCAATACCTGACGCAGTTGGCGATGCTGTTATTATGAATATATTAGCAGCTACCAGTGATAATGTAACAATAAAAGTAGTTTTGTCGTAGACATGGCTGCTAAATTTTTTACTGTTAAGACTACCCACAATAAGAGTGGATATAGTATTGGCGGTGACGTTACTTCTGATCGTAACTATAAACGAGAACGTGAACTCCAAAGCACACCTATTGAGTTAGCTAAAAATGCTGCTCGTAAAAGGGCAAGACGTGCTTTGGAGAGTAAATGAACTGTACGTAAAGGTGACGGTAGGGATGTTGATCACAAGACGGCAACCCTATGAATAATGATGGGCAATCTTCTGTTAAAAGTAAAACTAGTAACAGGTCGTTCCGTAGAAACAAAAACGCTGGTAAGGCATAGGAGAAGTGTATCATGGCGAAGAAACATAGAAGTGTTAGTGCAGCTCAGAAAGCTGGTTCTCTGTACTTTTACGATAAGAAAGGTGTTAAGAAACTTGCAGTAACTGCAGAACAACTTAATGCATGGAAGAAAAATAAAGGCAAGTATAAGGGTAACGCTCTTACTGCTTGGGCTAACAACAAAGGTAAGAATATTGGAGAGACAGGTGTTACAAAATCTCTAAGACCAAAGTTACGTCCTAAAGAAAAAACTAGTGTTCCTTTTAAAGAAGCTGCTAGAGATAAAACAACAACAGATCGTTCTAGGCCAAAAGGTCAAGGTGCTGATCCGTTTGGGTTTAAAACAAAAAAAGATAAACCCGGAGCGCTTAAACCAGATAACACTTCTTCTTCCCCAGCTACTAGAGGTAATAAAGACAAGTCAGGCCCAAGAGCAGAAGTAAAACGTAGAGCAGAAAATAAAAATAAAAGTCCTGATGAGTTAAATACAGAATCTTTTGATAGTGTAAAACGGACTGACAGAAGAGGTGTTTCTCTTACTAGAGAAGAATTAAAAGCTATGAACGAAGCTTACCCCCGCAATAGAATGAACAAAGGTGGGTTGCCTATGGTTAATAAAGATGGAACAATGGTTCCCTTTTATGATGCTGATGGCAAAGGTAAAATGAACAAAGGCGGCATGACTAAAAAAGGTGTTATGACCTACAACATGGGTGGCATGGTTAAGTCACAAGTAAACAATCTTAAAAAGGGAAGAAGCTAATGGCTGAGAAGAAAAAGAAAAAGAACCCCCGTTTTGGTGGTAAACGTGATCTTAAAGACACAAGCGGAAATAAAAGCATTGGCTTTGAAGATACCTATCTAGGAGACTTGTTAGGTTTTGATGGTAAGATGGGTACTAAAGGTAAACCCGGATTACTTGCTTCTCTTAAAGGCGCTCGGCGTAAAAAGCCGGGAACAGCTACTACTAAAAGAAAGGTCCAGCTAAAGTAAGACCCAAACTACGACCTAAAACCGATGCTAGCAACTTGTAATGTAGGGGAGATGGAATGGTAATGTTAAGAAAACAAAATGAGGCCCGATTACGGTTTTACATAGACCTGCACCAAAACCTGCTGCACCTGCAAAACCAACAAGACAAACAGAAAATAAAAAACTTTTTGGCTTAGAACCTTTTAAACCTCGCGGAGCTATTTTAAGGGACGTAGCAACACCTTCTGCACAGAAAAAAAATATGAAAAAAATTACGTTTGAACAATGGCAATCTATGTCACCAGCTCAACGTAAAACATATGGACTTCCTAAAAGTGCTGCTGATGCTAAACAAAATGGAATAACTAATCCGCAGTTTAAGAACTCTAAAAAAAGAACAACTCCCGGCGGTGGTTTAAGTTCTTATCTTGATTGGGCAACATTATCTACAGGTAGAGATAGTCCTATTAAGCCTAATGCAAAACCCGGCGCAAGTGGCTATAATAGAGGTGGTATGGCTAAGAAATCTGGTTATATGTACGGTGGTTCTGTAACTAAGAAAAAGCCTATGAACAAAGGTGGTATGGCTAGAAAGAAGTAGCCCTTGACACACTTAATCTTCCCTGCTACTATTACGGTGGGGATGATATTTTAATCCTGCATAGCGGGGTTGCAATTATAGCTGTAGTTATTTAAGCTTGAACATGGTATAACTGTCCTTGTGGTTAGACATAAGGAGAGATACCATGTTCAAGAAATTTATCAAAACAATACAAGAAGCACAAGAACGTAGAGTGGCATACTGGCAACTACAACATATGTCAGACAAGGCTTTAAAAGACATAGGCATAACACGTGGCGAGATCAAAAGCAAGTTCCAAAATAAAGAAAACCTCTAAAGTAAATGAGGCAGGTAATTATACTAAACCTGCTCTGCGTAAGCGTCTTTTTGCAAGGATTAAAGCTGGAAGCAAAGGGGGTGCGGCAGGTCAATGGTCCGCCCGTAAAGCACAGATGCTTGCAAAAGCTTACAAAGAAGCTGGTGGAGGATATAGGTCATGAAAGGTGTTAAACATTATTTACGTGACGGAACAGTATGGTCTGGTAAAACACATAAACACAAAGATGGAACAGTAATGACAGGGGCTAGAATGTCTAAGTCCTCTAAAAAATTGTTCCATCTAAAAGACCTAAGTAAGACTGCTCAAGCAAAAGCAAAGAAACCTATGAAGATGAATACGGGTGGATTAGCTGCTAGTCAAAAAAGCCTTAAGTCTTGGACTAAGCAGGATTGGAGAACTAAGAGTGGTAAGCCCTCAACACAAGGGTCTAAAGCTACTGGCGAAAGATACCTACCTGCTAAAGCTATTAAATCTCTTAGTGATTCTGAGTATGCTGCTTCAACCCGTGCCAAACGAAGAGGCAAGGCTCAGGGCAAGCAGTTTGTGGCTCAACCTAAGAAAGTTGCAGCCAAAGTAAAACCTTACAGAAAGATGACATGAAAAAACTTACAGAAAAACAACAGAAGTTTATAGATGTTTTATTTGAGGAAGCTAAGGGTAATCCTGTAGAGGCTAAACGTCTTGCTGGTTATGCAGATTCTGTATCTTCTACAAGCATTACAGGTGTGCTTCAGGATGAAATCTATGAAGCTACTAAACGCTACATTGCTTCCTCTGGTACACGTGTTGCATATGGTATGATGGAAGTCTTTAATGATCCTACACAGCTAGGCAATAAAGAAAAAATAGCAGTAGCTAAGGACTTTCTGGATCGTGCAGGATTTGTAAAAACAGATAAGATAGAAGTAAAGGCTGAAAGTCCTTTATTTATTTTACCAGCTAAAAATGAAAACTAATAAGACTTGGAGGCTACCTCCACCAGAGAAACTAAGTAGTGGTCTTAAATGGTTTCCTGTCGTTCGTGTAGGCAGGGTAGTGCCTTTTGGTTACGAGCAAGACCCTAATGATGAAGACATACTACTACCTCTGACTGAGGAACTAGAAACACTAGAACTAGCAAAGAAACATCTTAAGCAATACAGCTACAGGGATGTTGCAATTTGGTTAAGCGAACAAACTGGCAGATCAATCTCTCATGTCGGATTAATGAAAAGAGTAAAACTTGAGCGAAAACGTAAGACAGACGCTGAAAATGCACGGTACTACGCCCAGCGCTACAAAGAAGCGGAAGCAAAAGCGAGGCGTCTTGAAGAAGAAAGATTCGGTTCAATTAGAAAAGAAACCGAAGACAGTTCCAGCGACAGTACTGCCAGAGCCGATTGAAATAGAAAAGGCTCAAGAAGTTATCTTTGAGGCTAATCCCGGTCCTCAGACAGACTTTCTTTCAGCTTCAGAACAAGAGGTTTTATACGGAGGAGCAGCAGGTGGGGGTAAGTCTTTTGCTATGTTGGCTGATCCTGTTAGGTATTTTAACAATCCTTTGTCTAACAAACTTCTAGTCCGTAGAAGTACAGAGGAACTAAGAGAACTTATATCTGTTTCAAAGCAACTATATCCCAGAGCAATTCCGGGAATTAAGTTTTTAGAAAGAGAAAAGACTTGGATAGCTCCTTCTGGTGCGTCTTTATGGTTAAGTTATTTAGATAGGGATGATGATGTTTCTAGGTATCAAGGACAAGCTTTTAACTGGATTGGTTTTGACGAACTTACCCAATGGCCTACACCTTTTGCTTGGAATTATATGAGGTCACGACTACGTACTACTAAGAACAGTGGACTTGATCTTTATCAAAGAGGAACTACAAACCCCGGAGGAGCAGGTCATCAATGGGTTAAGAAAACTTTTGTAGACCCTGCACCACATAATACTAGCTTTGATGCTACTGATCCAGAAACACAAGAAGTTATAGCTTGGCCTAAAGGACACTCAAGAGAAGGTGAACCTTTATTTAAACGTAGGTTTATTCCTGCTACTTTGTTTGATAACCCTTATCTTGCTGATGATGGTATGTATGAAGCTAATTTACTGTCTTTACCTGAGCATCAACGTAAGCAACTGCTTGAAGGTAACTGGGATGTAAACGAAGGTGCTGCTTTTCCTGAGTGGAATCGTAACATACACGTAGTAGAGCCTTATGAAATACCTAGTAGTTGGGCAAAGTTTAGGGCTTGTGACTATGGTTATGGTTCTTACACAGGAGTAGTATGGTTTGCTGTAGCGCCTGATGAACAGCTTGTAGTCTACAGAGAAATGTACTGCTCAAAGGTCATAGCTACTGACCTAGCTGATATGATCTTAGAAGTAGAAGAAGGTGAAAAGATTTAGGTATGGAGTTTTGGACTCTTCTTTGTGGCATAATCGTGGTGATACTGGCCCATCTCTTGCTGAACAAATGATTATGAAGGGTTGTAGATGGAGACCTTCTGATAGGTCTAGAGGCTCTAGGGTAGCAGGTAAGAACGAACTACACAGGCGTTTACAAGTAGATGACTTTACGGAAGAGCCTAGACTAGTGTTTTTTGAAACTTGTACTAACACTATCAGTCAAATACCTGCACTACCCTTGGACAAGAACAACCCTGAAGATGTGGATACACATGCAGAAGACCACTTGTACGATGCACTACGTTACGGTATAATGACAAGACCTAGAAGCAGTCTATTTGATTTTGACCCTTCTACACAAAACTCTGGGTTTCAAGCAGCAGACCCTACATTCGGATATTAAGGAAATATTATGGAAGAAGACTATATTGAGAACTCTATGGAATCAGAGCAATCCTCAGCTATTGAGGATGTAAAAGAGTCTGCGTATAACGACCCTAAGTCTGGTAATATTTATAATTACGTTCGTGAAAAATATAGTAAAGCTTCTGATGCAAGAGAAACAGAAGAAAACCGTTGGTTAAAGTCTTATCAAAACTATAGAGGTATTTATGGACCTGATGTACAATTCACTTCTACAGAAAAGTCTCAAGTATTTATTAAAGTTACTAAGACAAAAGTTCTTGCCGCATATGGACAGATTGTAGAAGTACTGTTTGGAAATCATCGTTTTCCTATTAGTGTTGATCCTACTACTTTACCTGAAGGTGTAGAAGAAGCAGTACACTTTGAGGCTGATGATAAACTTAAAAAAGCACAAGAAGCTTCTCCTGAAGATATGAAGCTAAAACCGGGAGAAACTACACCTCAATTTAAAGAACGTCTTGCAGGACTACAAAGTACACTTGCTCCTGTAATGGATAATTTAAAAAGGTCCGGGAAAAACTGCTACTGCCATTACTTTTCATCCTGCAATGGTTGCAGCTAAAAAGATGGAAAAGAAAATACACGATCAACTAGAAGAATCTAATGCCAATAAACAACTACGTGTAGCTGCATTTGAAGCTGCTTTGTTTGGTACTGGCGTTATGAAAGGTCCGTTTGCAGTAGATAAAGAATATCCTAATTGGAAGACTCAGGTGAATATTCTCCTACTATTAAAACTGTGCCATATACAGCTAGTGTATCTCTTTGGAATTTTTATCCTGATCCTGATGCATCTAATATGGATGAAGCTGAGTATGTAATAGAACGTCACAAAATGTCTCGTAGTAAAATTCGTGGACTAAAACAACGCCCTTTTCTTTAGAAAAAATGCTATTGATACTGCTATCTCTTACGGAGAAAACTACGTAAAAGAGTGGTGGGAACAGGCAATGGAGGATGACGCCCAAGAGTCAAAAGCAGAACGCTTTGAGGTTCTTGAGTTTTGGGGTATGATTGACACTGAGATGTTAGAGAATCATGACATTGATGTACCAAAGGAAATGAAGGATTTAGATCAAGTTAGTGTAAACATCTGGACTTGTAACAACCAAGTATTGCGATTAGTTATGAATCCATTTACTCCTTCTACTATTCCATACTACGCTGTTCCTTATGAGCTAAACCCTTACAGTTTGTTTGGTGTAGGTATTGCTGAAAACATGGATGACACACAGACATTGATGAATGGATTTATGCGTATGGCTGTGGACAATGCTGCACTGTCAGGTAATATGGTAATAGAAGTAGATGAAACTAACCTAGTTCCGGGACAAGATTTAAGTGTATACCCCGGAAAAGTCTTTAGACGTCAAGGCGGTGCGCCGGGACAAGCTATTTTTGGCACTAAGTTTCCTAACGTATCTAACGAAAACATGCAGATGTTTGACAAGGCCAGAGTTCTAGCTGATGAATCTACGGGTTTTCCTAGCTTCGCTCATGGTCAGACAGGAGTTCAAGGTGTCGGACGTACAGCTTCTGGCATTAGTATGCTCATGTCTGCTGCTAATGGTTCTATACGGAATGTAGTTAAGAATGTAGATGACTATCTCCTAGGTCCACTAGGTAAAGCATTCTTTAGTTTTAATATGCAGTTTAACTTTGATGAAGATATCAAAGGTGATCTTGAAATTAAAGCACGTGGTACTGAAAGCCTGATGGCTAACGAAGTACGTAGTCAACGTCTAATGCAATTCCTTGGTGTGGTACAAAATCCTGTACTAGCTCCTTTTGCTAAGATGGATTACATCATACGTGAGATTGCTAAGTCTATGGACCTTGATCCTGACAAGCTGGTTAATAATATGGGTGATGCTGCAGTACAGGCTGAAATACTTAAAAAGTTCCAAGCAGAAAACCCAGAGCCACCTAAACCACAAGCAGCACCACCACAGGCAGGTCCACAGAAGCCACCAGCAGGGGCACAGGTACAAGACACCCAAGGTAGCGGTGGGGGTACCATAGGAACAGGCTCGGTGCCTACACCGGGAGAACAGGGCTTCTCAGCTAATACTGGACAAGGACCAATGCAGTGAGTTTAAAACTACTGGTAAACAACAAAGAAGCATGGGATGCTTTTGAAGCAGAACTAGATGAACGTATTCAGGCAAGTTACAAAATGTTTTCTCAGTCAGACGAAGAACACGTAATGTATAGGCTGCAGGGTCAGGTACATGCCTTAAATGCACTAAAGCAACTTAGACTAAAGGTTAATGCTAATGGCTAAGGATACAGTAGAAGAGCAAACACAAAAAGCTTTTGCGCCTAAGTCTGCTGCTGACTTGTATAGAGAACAACAGACAACTACTGGTAGGCAAAAAGGTACAGGTGTAGGAGATTTAATAGTAGAAGGTGTTTCTGATACTGTAAGCGCAATTAGAGAAGACCCTAAAGGCGCAGCTATGGGTGTTGTTACAAGTTTAAAAGATGAGTTTAACGAGTTTCGTAGTGAACCAAAAGAATATGTTAAAGACGCAGTTGAGGGTGCAGTTACTGGCACTGTAAATTTTCTTACAAAAAATGAAGAAGACCGTCTACTAGAAAAGTTTGGTAAAACGTTTAAAGAAGCTACTAACGAGCAAGTTACAGAAATAAGAAAAGATACTTTGTCAGATGCTATGATTGCTGCAGGGGTAATTCCCGGAGTTGGTCAAGCTGGTAAAGTAACAGGTAAAGCTTTGTATAAAGCTACTGGCCCCGGAGGTGCATTTGAGTATGATCCAACTCAACTCAGTATGTTTATTGGGCCTAAGTCAAAAAACCCACCTACAGAAAATTTAAAAGAAGCCTTTGAAGCAGACGGGTTTGATATGACTGGTTATGATACAGTACCTATAGAATCTCTACTAAGAATCGTTGACTACGAGCTTCTTCGTCAAAAAAAAGATCCTACTCAGCAAATACGTGTACCTAATACTCTAAAAGCTTTAGGAGAAAACGGTTGGTTTAAAGGTACAGACAAAAGGTGGAAGTTTGAGATTTCAGATAAGTCTGCTACATTTGGCGATAACCGTGAAATTGAACTAAAACAAAATATTCTAAACAGGTTGGCAATGCCTAAGTCTGAAATAAACAACTTAGATTTTTCTGACCCTAAGATTACATTACCTTCTTCTAGTGCAGCAGTACCTTTAGGTTATCTTCTTAAACACAATACTCTTTATTCTCAGTATCCAGATTTAGAAGGTTATCCTATAGTTGTAGATTCTGATCTTGCTGGTAAAGATACTCAAGGGTATCAAAACTCAAGGGGTTTTATTGCAGTAAGTCCTGATGTATTAGACGACCCAGAAAAACTTAAAAGTCTTTTATTACACGAAATAATGCATTCTATTCAAGACGAAGAAGGTTTTGCTACAGGTACATCTACAGAAAGTAGTAATGTGCGTAAGTTTTATGACTTTCAGACAAACCTACCAGAAGCAAAAGCGGAATGGGCAGATTATTATAAAGCTCTTAATGTTCATGAAAAGATGTTACATTAAAAACTAAAAATTTAAATAAAATTTAAAAGATTTTATAGAAAAAAATGGAACTTCTGGGACAATAGATGATCTTCAGGAATTATGGAAGATGCAGAAAGACTAGATTTTTATTGAAGCTTCTAAAGTTTTGGGGTCTGACAGTGTTCTTTTAGAAGGCAGAGACCTTACTAAATATACACAAAGATCATCAGATTTATTACAAAATTATTGGATAGAATTTGTAAATAAATATGGTTTTTGATATTTCTGGTAAAGAAAATTGTATAAAGGTTTATGGAAAAATAGGTGTTGATCCTTTTGAAACAAATTTTCCAGACCTAGATTATTTTGAAGTTATAGGTGTACCTGAGTTTAATAAACCTTTACCTAAGTACTTAGACCCCCGATGGTAATTTTGATTATAGCCAAAGGTATGATATTTATCGCCGTAAAATGGGTGAAGTAGAATCTCGTTTAGTATCAGATCGTATGAATTTAGACGAAAGCGAAATAAAAACTGAACCATTAAACCCTGATGTACCTCCTGATGAACAATGGTCTGATGCTACTCTTTCTCAAGATATGTATTTGCAAACAGCTAAAAATCAAAAAAATAAAAGACGTACTACAGGAATTAAATTTCTTCCAGAAGATAAAAATAATAGTTCTAGTGATACAAGTCAAAACGATAAAGCAATCTCAAGATTTAGAACAGATATACCTGCTGAGGTATATGACGCATTTGAACAGACCGCTAATACTCAAAGAGGCGAACCAGAGCTTGCCATGACGTCAGTTCAAAAACAACTAGGTGGTGGCATACTTAGTGTAGCGATAGAGCATGTGGGTGATTTAACTCACAGAATGTCTGAAAAGGGTGCTGTATACGGTTCTGAGTTTGTATCTCCTAAAGTCAATCAAAGATTAAAAGACTTAAAAAGTGGTTACGGGTTTTTAAGAGACCATTACGAATCTTTAAACAGAACTATAGATTTTGAATTTGAAAAAAAATATCCTAAAGTTAAAAAAGATACTCCCACATATGAGAAGTTCAAAGTTAAATTCAAACAAAATATTGAAAATGCTTTAATTAATTACTCTAATCAACATAAAAAAATTCCAGTGTGGAACGAAATGCAACTTGCTGCTAGGGAAGCGGCAATTGCACTGGGCGAGCTTGACGTTAACAAGGCTATACAAAATTTAGAAATAATAAAAAAAGCACTTGATGATGGAACTTATAAAGAAAAATCTATAAAATTTGACAAAAACATAGACACAAGAAACACACGTAAAAAAAATAAAGATAATACCCAAGGATTTGCCCAAGGAGGGCTTGCAGATATGAATACCCAAACACAAAGAGCTTTTGCAATAGGTGGAGAAGCAGAAACAGTAGACCCAGTATCAGGCAATGATGTACCTCCCGGTTCTCTGCCAGAAGAAGTACGGGATGACATTGATGCTAAACTTAGTGAGGGTGAGTATGTTGTTCCTGCTGATGTTGTTCGTTATTACGGTGTAAAGTTTTTTGAAAATCTTCGTACAAAAGCAAAACAGGGCTTGCAACAGATGGATGAAGATGGTAGAATAGGTGGTGAACCTACATTAGAAATGTCTTTGCCTTTTGATATATCTGAGTTAGAAGTAGAAGATGATGACGGTATGCGTATGGCTGTAGGAGGTTTAGTTGCTGAATATAATGTAGGGGGGTATCAACAAGCTTCAGGTGTAGGCTCTAGCTTTGGTGGTTACGGTGGTTACGGTGGTTATAAACCATATAATCCTACTGTACAACCTGTTACTACTAGTACTCCTACTCCTGTAGCTCCTACTACTACTGCTGCTCCTATTAATACAGGTTCACAGCTAAAAACATACTACGATAAAATGGGTAATCCCTGTCTCTGTAATGTTTATTAATGGACAACCTCAACAATCTTTACAAGGACTAACTACAAGTAATCCAAATGCATCAGGTGATTCAGGTCCAGTAAATGTAAATTTAGGTAACGCTCCAATAGGTGCATCTGCTGCAACTACAGATGTTAAGGGTGATGCTCTTTATGAACCGGGGTCTTCAGCTTTAGAAGTAGCTACAACTGGTATAGATCAACTAGCAAAAAACACTAAGTCGGGATTAAGTCTTGGAAGAGTTGCTACAGCAGGAATAGGATTTGTGGCAAATAAATTTTTTCCGGGCAGTGGCTTACTTGCTGGCAGTCTTTTTAAAAGCGGGTCAGACGCAACAAATTACAGTAATGCTTTAGTTGCTGAAGAAATATTAAGACGTCAATCTGGTAAAATTTTGGGTGTAAATAAAGCAGGTAGAAACATTTATGAAAATCCAGAAATAGCTAAAGAATACGAAAAAATGTCAAGTTCAATAAGGGATTATAAAGATAAAAATCAAACAATGGTAGAAAAAATAATGAAAGGCATACTACCAAATTCAATAACTGAAAAAGCAGATACATTTTTTAAAGAGGTTCCTAAAATTGCTGAAGACAATAATGTAGAACCAGTAAAATTTGGTGGAACTAATTGGGGTGGGGAGCAACCTGAAGGCTATGAAGCTAACACTTATACAACAACTCCTCTTGAAAAAACTCTTGGAAGAACTAGCGTACCTAGGAGTGAAGCGAGAGGTAGCGATGGTCAAGCTGTAAATAAACCCGCCAAAGATTTAAACTGGACTGAAGTACAACAATTAAGATCACATAGCAGTGTTGCTAATAGAAATAAACTTGCTGACTGGAATGATCATGTGAAAAATGGAACAGCTACTAGCGCAGGTAAAGATGGTAATTCAGGTAGTGGTGATAGTGATCGTGTTATCTGCACTGAGTTGTATAAACAGGGTAAACTAAATCGTGAACTGTACCGTATGGATGTTATGTACACCGCTAGGCATCTTTCGGACACTACTGTTCGTGGATATCACTACTGGGCAATACCAATGGTTACTCGCATGAGAACCTCTACTTTTTTAACAAATTTTTTTAAATACCTTACTGTTGCAAGAGCAAAAGAAATTGCTTATATAGTAAAGCCTGAAAAACATAAAAAACGTTCTTTACTAGGATATTTAATTAAAAACATAGGAGAGGCTATTTGCTTCAGTATTGGTATATTTGTGATGCAAAAAGATTGGACAGTGCTATATAAAGGAAGTAAACAACATGGAAATTGATCTTGACGGTGCATACAAAAGATATGCTAATCTGACCGAAGAAGAAAAAAATATTATTAGAAATTTTATGAATGGACCAGCAAGAAAAATTATAGGCACTCTTTTTGGACCTGATTTTGAAATGGCACTTGGAACTTTTGCCGCTCCTACTCCTACACCAAAGAAACGTACAATGGCTCCAACAATGCCTCAACAACAACCACAAGCTAAACCACAAGGATTGGCTGCACGACCACAACGATAAGGCTACCCAGTTACGACTGGCCCCAACATAAGGAAATAAAATGCCTGAACTAACTACAATGGAAACACCTAAGACTGCAGGGTTTGTAAACCCTAAACATAATAATCGTAATCGTAAACGTATTGAACAGGAAGAAAAAGAACTAGAAGAACTTCTAAGTCCCAAAGAGGAGCAAGAAGTTGAAGCCAAAGAAGATGTTTCTGACGCACCTGCAGAGGTCAAGGAAGAAGAAACAGAAACCCTCAGTCGGGAAGAAAAGTCTTTTAAAAACGCTATGGTGATTTACGTAGACATGCAGCGGAGAAAGAAAAAGAATACAAGGAACGTCTTGAAGCCCTAGAACATCGTATGGCTAACGAGACTATTGTTCCTCCCAAGTCAGATGAAGACATTGCTGAATGGGCAAATAACCATCCTGATGTAGCCAGTATAGTTGAGACTATTGCTGCTAAAAAAGCACAGGAAATGTTTGACAAAGCGGATAGCCGCTTAAAAGAACTAGATGCTATTAATGTTCAAGCATCACGTAAAACTGCGGAAAATCAAATTCGTGAAGTTCATGCTGACTTTGATGATCTGCGAGACTCAGACACATTTCATGACTGGGTAGAAGAACAACCTAAGTGGGTACAGGATGCACTATACGAAAACTCAGAAGACGCTCGCTCAGTAGTACGTGTTATTGACTTGTACAAATCAGACAAGGGCATGACAAAAGAAGGTAAGAAAGCTAAGAATAAAGCTGCTGCCTCCGCTATTGTTAAAAGTTCTAAGGCAGAACTAGACGCAGACGAGACTCAAGGCTCTATTAAAGAGTCTGATGTTAAACGTATGTCAGCCCAAGAATTTGAAAAACGAGAAGAAGAAATTACTAAAGCAATACAATCTGGTAAATTTATTTACGATATATCAGGTTCTGCGCGTTAATACCTATTGACAAAAGTATTTTTGTCAGTATAACTAGGGGTATAGTAAAAAGAAGCCACCATTATGGTCTACCTTCCCTACTAACCCCAATCAAACTAAACAAAAAAAGAATAAGACTTACCTGTTTAAGTATAGGCCCATTTACCCTAAACCGTAAAATGATTGATTTTACTTTAGACCGTAAATGCACCCTAGAAAATTACAGCCTCTTATGTTTTGTGTTTAGCTCACAAAGCCTACACTTTATAGGAGGATTAATTATGGCTTTTACAACAGCAACAGGTTATGGGAATTTACCTAATGGTAATTTTAGCCCTGTAATCTATTCTAAAAAAGTACAACTTGCTTTCCGCAAGAGTACTGTATGTGGTGATATCACCAACTCTGATTATTTTGGCGAGATTGCCTCACAAGGTGATACCGTTAAAATTATTAAAGAACCAGAAATTTCTGTTTCTCAGTATGCACGTGG
>UEXL01001295.1_pt1 | contig 15066 bp, 27 predicted proteins | sample 1796671 | NCBI WGS metagenome assembly UEXL01 (sample SAMEA4772471, study PRJEB27181) | metagenome
AATAGGAACAGAAGAAATATCTTATACAGGTATTTCTGGAAATAAATTAACAGGTATAGGAAGAGCAGCTAGAGGATCAACAGCTACTCATTCTAATGGTGCAACAGTAACTAATTCATCTAGTTTTACTGGATGGGGATCGCCAGCAGCTAACACTGACCAAGTAACTGATCCAGGACTATGGTCCTTGGACAATTTAGGATCAACTCTTATAGCATTAATACATAATGGTGAGTGTTTTGAATGGGACGGTGATGCAGCTAATGCAACAACAAGAGCAACTATTATATCTGGTGCACCAACAGCGTCACGTGATATGTTAGTATCTACACCTGATCGTCACTTAGTATTTTTTGGAACAGAAACAACTATTGGTGATAAAACTACACAAGATGATATGTTTATAAGATTTTCTTCTCAAGAAAATATTAATGATTACACACCTACAGCTGAAATAGTGCTGGTACACAAAGACTGGCCGCCGGATCACGGATCATGGGTGCTAAACTTGGTAGAAATGCAATTTATGTTTGGACTGATACATCTTTATTTACTATGAGATTTGTTGGAACTCCTTTTACATTTGCTTTTGAACAAGTTGGTACTAACTGTGGATTGATTGGTATGAATGCAGCTGTTGAAGTTGATGGTGCTGCGTACTGGATGTCTGAAAATGGTTTCTTTAGATACACTGGTAAACTAGAATCTATGGACTGTTTAGTTGAAGATTATGTTTATGATGATCTTAACACAACATCTAATCAATTAGTTTATTGTGGTATTAATAACTTGTTTGGTGAAATTACTTGGTTCTATCCAACAAGCACATCTAATGTAGTTAACAGAGCGGTTACATATAGTTATCTAGATTCAACATCTAAAAGACCTATATGGTTTACAAATGCAAGTTCTTTATTTCCTAGAACACATGGGAAGATTCTGCTGTATTTGGTTTACCTCATGCAACTAAATATGATGCAGGTGATGATACATCTTTTGATGTAACTGGTAATACAGATGGTATTACAATTTATTTTGAACATGAAACAGGTGTTAATCAACAAGAGGCAGCAACAACTGCTGTTGCAATTCCAGCTAACATTACTTCAGGTGATTATGATATTACACAAAAAGTTGTAAGAGGAGCTGCAACTAATTTAGGTGACCTTAGAGGTGATGGTGAAAACATTATGAGAGTTAGTAGAATTATACCTGACTTTATATCACAACAAGGAAATGCTATTATACAATTAGATTTAAGAAATTATCCAAATGATACAGCAGCTAGCTCATCATTAGGTCCTTTTACAGTAACATCTACAACAGATAAAGTAGACACACGTGCTAGAGCAAGAGCTATAGCTCTTACAATATCTAATACTGCAGTAGATACCAGTTGGAAATTAGGAACTTTTAGGTTAGATATACATGCTGGAGGAAGACGATAATGTCAGTAGATAAAAATTAATATGATGTGCAAGGTGGGGTTAGAAATTATCTTGGTAAACAAAAAGAAATTAAAGCTCCTTTAAAATGGCAGTCTAGTCCAAACCATCCTTCAACAGAATTAGCTTATATTACACAAGCAGAAAAAAATTTACTTGTTAAACAAGATTTACATGGATCATTAAATGGTAAACCTATAAGGTCCATCGGGTATTATAAGTTTAAACGGTGGGGGTTTTGGGTCAGAAGATAAAGGTACTAATGATGATGGTAGTGCCAATAGTGGTAATGATGTAGAGAAGTTGGAGCTATAGCAAACCAAACTCAATCTACTACTACTACAACAACATCTCCAAGCACTACTCATAATCCTTATACAGATTCTGGATATTCTACAACATCTACACCTACTAAATCTAAAACTCCTACAGGTCCAACTAACATACATGACGATAATCCAAATGCACCAGAAGCCTATGAAATAATTGGTGGTGTAAAATTTGATGTAACACCAGACACAATAGATGAAAGAGAAAGAGCAAGGGTTAAACAATCAATACTAGACGCACCTATTCCAAATATAACAGATAAGGTATAAGTTTTTAAAGACGGAAATTTATTAACTAATTCTTTTATGGCTGGTGACAATCCTTTAGGTAAACCAAAATTTTCCATGGAAATTTATTAATGCAGGTATGTTTTACAATTAATCCTGGATTGTTTGCAAAAATGTAGAAATAAAATCATTATACGGGAGCAAAATTTGTAACAGATACTCTTTCAAATCTTACAGGAAAAATGTTAGTAAACCATTTCAGACAGTAAGTAACTAAAAACATAGGACTTAAAGATAAAAATGTTATAGAATCTTTTAAATCTTTAACAAATAATTTAGTTTCTAAAGTAAACCTATTTTAACTTCTAAATAAATGTTATTAATACAAATACAGACGATAATAGTAATGATGGAATAGTTTCATTAGAAAAATGGATTTACTACAAGATGAATACAAAACACTATTACAAAAGGTAATCTTAATGACGAAGAACAAGTTAGATTCAATATGTTAAAAATATGTTAGGGATATAATGGCAAAGATAGTACAAACATTAACTAGAGCAAGTAAGAATATGAAGAAGATGTAGCACAGTCTTTAGTTAGAGATTTAGATGCAGTGTTAGAAAAATTAAACACAACATTTCAAGAAGAATTAAAACAGGAGATAGAAGCTAGAAGTTTCTTTTTAGATTAATGGCAGTAGTAAACCAATATAAATTTGTAGGTATAGATAACAGTACAAGTGGTAGTGCACTTACACCATTAGGTTCTGGTGTTCCTGCAGTTAATGAAACTATAGTTATTAAATCTATACTTGTTACATCAGCTGGTACACCTAGTGTAACTGTTTTAAATAATAGCATTACAGCTATTAAATCTGTACCATTAACAGCTAATCAAACAAAAGAATTATTAACCCAACCGTTAATAGTAGAGGGTGGAAAAACCTTTACAGTGCAATCAAGCACAACAGACTCGTTTGATGTAGCTATTAGCTATCTAAACATTAAGAAAGAGGTAACAACATAATGAAAGTATATGACGCTAAAGTAGAAGAAACTTACAGACACAAGGAAACTGGAGAGGTTTTTAAGACAAGAAAAGACTGGGAAGCTAAAGGGTATAAGAATGAAGACATGGCACAAGATGTAAAAGTTATCATGCCAACTCTTGATTTAGTAGGAAAAACAAAGTAAACTGACAAAACCATGGGAATAGAAGATATACAAATTTCAGAAGAATTAGAGACTAACGCACCATCTATAAAATATAGTGGTAATGAAGGTCCTAAATCTCCACAAGAAATGCAGCAAATGATGATGGCTCAACTAGAAGAAGAGTATCTAAGTATCTTGATGACATGATGGAACAAGGATTAGAACCTATGTCTTTGAAGAATTTATAGAACAAGCTATGGCTGAAGGACAAATGTCTGGTGGCAATCCATTACCACAAGACCCAACAAAACCAGTTAATCCTTTTCAACCTAAACCTACAGGACCAGTATTACCTGACAGACAGATGGCAGCGTATGGTGGTATCATGGGTATAGATGGTAGAAAACAATATGGTATTGGATCATGGTTTCAAGAAAATGTTATGGATCCGTATAAAAGAAATGTATTAGGCCAGACTCAAGAAAAAATAGATGAAGACTCACAAGACAGAGTTGATAGAGAAGATGCAATGTATGGTGAAAATTATGAAAATCCTATTGATACTTTTTTAAAAGGAAAACGTAAAGATCCTGATGATCCAGATAGTGAACGTAGCGGTGGACAAGCTCAAAATATTTTACCAGCAATTGGTGGTATTGTAGCAGGATTGTTTACTAAAAAGGAGAAGATGGAACTTCTAATGCTATGTCTCCAGATGAAACAGCATTAGCGTTAGCAGACCTTAAAAAAACTGCAAACATATTAGATCAAAAACAAGCTATGGCAGCAAATTTAAATTTTACACCTAGCGTGGATTCTAGAAAATATTCACCTCAAGAAATGATTGAAGTATATCAAAACGCAGCTAACGGTGGGAGAATAGGATATCAAAATGCAGGTCCTGTTCTTGATGAACAAACAACACAAATGATTTTAGATATGCATGGAAGAGGTATGGATATAGATACTATTCAAACCATAACTCAACAAGATCCTAACGCTATTAATGCTATAATAAATTCACAAAATTTACCTAAACAGATGCCTAGAGAAATGGCCGAAGGTGGAATCATGGACCTTGGTGGTATGGAAAAAGATTACAGAGCTGAAGGTGGGTTTGTACCTATTGGAAGAGAAGAAAAAGCAGATGATGTGCCTGCAAGATTAAGTGTAAATGAGTTTGTATTTACTGCAGATGCTGTTAGAAACGCAGGTGGTGGAGATATAGATCAAGGTGCACAAGTTATGGAAAACATGATGAAACATTTAGAACAAGGTGGACAAGTATCAGAAGAGTCACAAGGAATGCAGGGTGCTCGAGATATGTTTGCAACATCAGAACGATTAAGCGAGGTTATATAATGGCAATAGAACAAGTACAAAATTTACCACAACAATACGTAACAGATTTAGGTGTTGACTATGGAAAACAATTAGCAGGATTAACATCTATACCACTAGATACAGATAGACTTGCACCACAAGTAGCAGCTCAAGATCCATTACAGCAACAGTCTTATAATTTAGCAGGACAAGGTGTTGGTGCTTATCAACCTTTTCTTACACAACAAGCAGCATATTCAGGACCACAAGCTTATCAAAATTTTACGTCTCCTTATCAACAAGATGTAATTGATGCAACAATGTCAGAATTTGACAAACAAACTCAAGCAGGTCTAACAGGTATAGGTCAACAAGCAGCGATGTCTGGAAACTTAGGTGGAGGACGTGAAGGTGTGATGAGAGCAAATTACATGTCTGATCAAGACGCTAATAGAGCATTGATTCTTGCAAAATTAAATCAACAAGGATTTAACCAAGCTAACTTAAATGCACAAACAGCATTTAATCAACAAGGACAATTAGGTCAAAACGTACAAGATTTTCAAACAGCAGATATTAACCAGTTGGGTCGATTGGGCGGACTACAACAGGCACAAACACAAGCAGTACTTGATGCACAAGAGAAGCAAATAGATTAGAAGCATTTGAACCTTATGAAAGATTAGGTACATATGGTTCTGGAGTTGCAAGTCTATTCTCTGGTAATGCACCATTTGGTAACCAGTCAACAATAACACCTAACCCTACACCATTACAAACGGCTCTTGGAACAGCTAGTGTTCTAAGTGGTATCTTTGGTGGTGGTAGTCAAGGTAACAAAGCGTTTGAAATGGTATAGGTTAACATGAACAGAATAATGAAAGACCTATGTTTAGAAAAGGTGGTAGTGCCGGTGAAGGTATTACATCTGGACTAAGACAAGGATACAAAGATCCTGCAGGAAGTGTTGAACAAAACGATCTTTCTAAAATAGATATTAGAAACATGAACATGCAACAGTTAAGAGATCTTGCAGAGCAAGTGTCTTACAAGGCACCACCAATGCCGGTAGATAATTCTATGAGAGATTTTAAAATAGACTTTGGTTTAGATTTAATTGGTAGACCTGCAGCAGGAAACATATTTCAAACAGCAGCACTATCAGCTAAAGAACCATTTTCTAATTTTAGATCAAGCAGAGCAGCGTACAACAAAGGCATAAAGATAGAGCTATAAACAAATATAATAGCGAAGCTGATATGTTTAAAACATTAATTGGTGCACAATCTGATATACTTGGATCAGATACAGGTGGTAAAACATACAGAGATTTAGAAATAGCTAAACAATTAGAATTAATTATTCCTAAAATATACGAAATACAAGGTAGAGTTGACGATGGTACTGCAACGGATGATGACTTAATTCAATTAGATATATTAAAAACTCAAAAAAATAACTACACTAAAAGCAATCCAGTAACAGAAGGTGCTATAGAATTATTTATTAAATCATCTCAAGGTCAGACTTTATTTGCATCAATTACAGAAGAATTATTTGATGCTAACCCAACCGGATATGAAAGTGAAAATGATCCACAGTTATATATTGATGCTATTGAAAAAGTTAAAACAATACTTGGTCAATTCTCCGGTGGTGGTAGAGCAGGCTACGCGGCAGGTAATATGGTTGAAGAACAGATTACTGAAACAGAGACCATGGACCCCGGACCAATGGGTGATGCATCTAACAATTTAATTAGTTACGATCAACTAAGAGCAAGATTACCAGCAGAGATTACAGATGATATTGTAGAGCTTATGTCAAACAGTGCAGAAGCGTTAGAAGACTTTGCCATGATTTCAACACAAGCAGATGTAGATCAATTCAATAGAAAATATAGCGTTAATTTAGTACTACCAGCGGAGGCGTAACATGGCCGATACAGCCTACGAACGATTTCTCAAAGATCCGGACAAGAACGAAGCTGTTGAAGTTGATATAAAAAATCAAAAACCTTTAGACTTGGACCAAGTCAAACTTAAAATACAAGAAGAACTTTCATCACAAACTAAACCTAAAAGACCTGTGAAGTGGTTGGCTATGCCTGATCCTAAAAACATCATGAGTTTATACTATCAATTGAATCCTGCAAAAAGAGCAATTGATTCATATTTTATGGATCCAAAACTTAAAGAAATATCTCCGGATATTAAACAGGTTGTTAAAGAATTACCTGATGCAAAGGCACCTAGTTTTAGAATAAACAACAAAGAAATTACACAGGAAAGAGATTACACAACAGGTCTTGATGAGATAGCAAAAGGAATAGACTCAGGTATTTATGATCTTCAACATAGTTTAGGTTCATTGTTATTTGCAGGGACAGACCTTGCAGCCAACACAGATTTTTTATCTAAGTTTGAAAAGATAATGGAAGAGAATGAACCGACTCGTCCTGAAACATGGAGAGGAGAACTTACATCTATTCTTACACAGTTTGGTGTACCTGGTGTAACGATAGCTAAAATTGCAGGAAGAATACCTGGTGTTGTTAAAATGAAAAAAGCAGCTGACGCTGTCAAAGGTGGTAAGCTAGAAAAGCTAGTCAGTAGCAACACGAATGGTTGAAGGTGCTGGTATTGTAGGAGCAACAGATTTTTAGCATCAGAACCTGGAAGAGAATCTTTTTTTTAAACCAGAAGACACAAAAGGTTTAAGTGGTAGAAAAAGCAGGAGCAGAATTTAGAAACAGAATTAAATATGGTTAGAAGGCACAGCAGTTGGTGGTGGTTTTCCATTAGTTGGTAAAGCAACACAGCTAGGATACAAATATTTTGGAGCTCCATTAATGGTTAATAAATTTGGTATAGGTGTAGCACAGTTAGGTGCAAAAGGAATTAACACAGTTGTAGTTAAACCTGTAGAAATGTTACTAGGTAATAAATTAGTAGCACCTCTAACAAAAGCAGGATCAGAAACATTACAAAAAGCAGGTAAATTTACTGTAAGTAAAGTAGTAGCACCTTTGTTGGTGTCAGGTATGTCAGGTAAAGTTGTAAGACAATTACCACCATTTGACAAATGGAGACTACAATCAGTAACATCACCTAACAAAGTAAATAGAAATATTAAAAGAATAGATAATTTTTTATCTTGGTTTAGATCTTATGGTAAACAACCTAAAGATATTGAAGGTGTAAGTGAACAAGTTACATTATATATTAAAGTAGAGCTAGAAAAATAGATAGAACTTACGAAGGTTTAGAAAAACTGCATACAATTTAGCTAAAAAATTTCAAGATGACTACAATGCTAAAACTACATCACCTGCTATTCAAAGATATTATGCAGATGAAATAAAAGAAATAGCTAACAATATTTTAAAAGATGCAGATGCAGTAGTAAAAGGTGAAAGAAAATTAAATGATTTACCACAAGAACTACAAGCATTAACAAAAGATTTAACAAATGATATTAAAAAAATTATAACAGAGTTTAAAAAAGTATTACCTAAAGGTAAAGATGCAGATGAGTTAGCAAAAGATTTAGCTAAGTTGAAGTAAACAACATTGGTAAATATTTAGTAAGATCATTTCAAACATTTAGAAACCCTGAGTATGTTCCACCAAAAGAGTTATGGACAAAGCAGTTAGTTATTTAGTTAACAATGTAATTAAAAAAAATACAAACCTAAAAGAATCTGCAAGAAATTCTTTTCCAAAACTAGATGCAGAACAAGCTTACATTGAGTCTGCTAAAATGCATGCAGAAGATATATTAAGAATGGGTAAAGCTGAAGGTAAATCACCATTAACACAGTTAAAAGAAATAGGAACTCGTATATTACAAAATGATAAGTTTAAGTTTTTAAAAACAGGAGAAGAATTACCTGATGCAATAAAAAATTTATTAGGTCCTGAAAGAAATTTAAAAGCATCTGTTGGTTATACAACTGCAGAAGCTATCTCATCTATGGCTAACAAAAGAGCTGCAGATTATATTGCAAACTCTGGATTAAAAAATGGTTGGTTGTTTAACACTTTAGAAGATGCAACTAACGCAGGTTTTATAGGAGCACAACAAATTAAAAGTGTACCAAGACTTGGTATAATGAAATCAGATTTATTAAACAAATGGGCATCACCTGAATATGTAGAAGCGTTTGCAGGTGTAGGTGGTTCTTTAGATAAACTTGTAGAAAATGCTTTTTATCGTTTTGCATTACAATCTAAAGTAGGTGTACAGATTGGTAAAACATTATACTCACCACAAACACAAGTTAGAAACGTAACGTCAGCTTCTTTCTTTGCATTAATGAATGGCCACATAGGTGGTAGAGCTAGTGTAACAGATGCTATGCAGATTGTTGCAAGAGATATATTTAAAGCAGGTGGTAACAAAATTGATGAAGTAGAATTTAATAACTATGTAGAAAAATTAGTTAGACTAGGTGTGGGATGAAAACGTTGTAGCTGCAGAATTAAAAGCTGTATTACAAGATATAAAAACAACGTTATAAATACTACAGATAAATTATTTGATAGACTAATGAAGATGGCACCTACAGATAAAGTTGCAAGATTATACGCAGGTGGTGATAACTTATGGAAAGGTTATGGTTTTGAATTTGGTAAATCACAATTGTATCAAGCATTAAAAAGTTTAGATGATGTTAAAGAATGGTTTAGATATATGGGTAAAGAATTTGATCCAATTAATACAGTTACAGGTCAGAAAAACATTTGATGATGCAATAGAAGAAGCATCAGCATTTTTATTAAGAAACACATATCCAACATACAGTAAAGTACCACCAATTATTCAAGCGTTAAGAAAATTACCACTTGGAAACTTTATATCTTTTCCTGCAGAAATACTTAGAACAGGTGCAAATATTATTAGTATAGGTTTAAAAGAAGCTGCACACCCTAATAATGCTATAAAACAAATGGGTATAAGAAGATTAACAGGTGCTTTTGACTAGTTATGCTGTTGGAAAAGGATTTAATGAACTATCACAGGCTTAACTAACTCTACAAGCTCACAGTGGAACGCATACAAAAGATCATCAGCTGCATCATGGGATGCAACATCAAACTTATTAGCTGTTAAAGGTTGGAAGAATGGTGAAAGCGCTGCAATTAATTTTTCATACTTTAGTCCTTACGATAGTTTATATCAACCACTAGACGCAGCGATTGCACAAGCACAACAACAAAATTTAAATCCACAAGAAACAGAACAGTTTGTAATGAATTTAATGTTTGGAGAAGAATGGACCTGTATCTAAATTTTAGAACCATTTATATCAGAGCCATTAGGTTTGATAGATTTATAGATGTGACTACAAGAAATGGTAAAAAGATGGTGGTGGATCTGTGTACACACAATCAGATGACCTTGGAGATAAATTTTTAAAATCATTAGTGCATGTATTAGATGGTGTTAAACCTGGTGTTGTACAAGTGGTGAAAAAATAGGTGATGCATTATCAAAAGATTTAACTAAAGGTGGTAAACCAGTTAACTTGTCTGATGAATTACTAGCCTTGTTTACTGGAACACGGATCATTAGAATTGATGTTAAAAAGACCTTAGATATTTTACATCTACAATGAACAGATTGTTAAGAGCAGTTGATGAAACAGAAAAATTTTACAGTGTAAAAGATTTTGCACAAAAACACCAACAGATATGGTTAGAACTTTTAATGAAATGCAAAAGAAGCATTTAGAATACAAAAAGATATGTACATTAGAATTAAAGATTTAGAATTATTAGATTTAAAAAAATCTAAAATATATGAAATTATGAAATCAGCAGGTGCGTCTAGACAATTAATTAATAATTTATTATCAGGAAGATTTACACCGGTTAACTATTCTAAACCTAGATTTGAAAGTAAAGTTAGAATAGTAAAAGATCAAATGAGAAATTTAACTAAAGATAATGAAGAGTTTAGATACAGAGCAAACAGATCTTTTTATTTCCACAAGTAGAATTAGATAAAGTAAAAGGAAAATACAATGGTATAAAATTTTTCCTAAAATATTAAACAAGAAACAGGAGAAAGAGAAGGTGGTTATAATCCTGATAAAGAAAATTACAAAGTAGATAAAGAAGGTAGATTAATGTTAGATGAAAACAAAAATCCTATAAAAGAAGAAGGATTTATAAAAAGAAATATTAAAAAGTACCTGGCATGATAAAAGATTTAGTTTTACCTGGTTCACCTGGATTTACAAGTAAACCACAAACACCACCATTAGGTAACACACCAATGCCTGTACAAATGGCTAGTAATACGCAACAAAAATCCACAAACTAACTTGACACGTAACGAAGAAGCGTTACTATCACCAACAGAAAAGGTAATAGCAAGTAGAACATAATGGCTAAAAATCGCATTACAAAAAATTGAATCACATGAAAAGCTTTGCAGAATTATGCAAAAGCAAACGCATGACAAAATTCACAAAATAGAAAATCAAATAAATAGATTAGAAAAAATTGTATTAGTTGGTGGCATGGGAATCATGGGCTATGATTTTTATGTTATTATCAAACACTCAATAAAAAATTATGCAGCTATCGCGAAATTTTTCTCTTCAAGAGCTTACCAAATCAGACACAGCTATACGTAAAGGTATTGATAACGAACCTAACGCAGATCAAATAGATAAATTAAAAGCATTGTGTGAAAATATTTTACAGCCAGTACGTGATCAATTTGGTAGAGTAAAGGTGACCAGCGGCTATCGTTCAAGAGTTGTGTAAGCCATCGGCAGCAGAGAATCGCAGCACGCGAAAGCTGAGGCGGTCGATTTCGAATGTATGGGAATTGACAACGCTGAAGTTGCTGATTGGGTTAAAATGAATTGTGAGGTAGATCAATTGATCCTCGAGTACTACACGCCAGGCGAACCTAACTCGGGATGGATCCATGCAAGTTACATACCTTTTAATCCTAGACATCAATATTTACGAGCATATCGTGAAGATAAAAAAACCAAATATAAACCAATTATTGGTAAAGCAGAAGACCTGGTTTAAAAAAATTACAGCGCGCGTCGCATATATATCCTATTAAATCCATGACCTTAATTCTTCTCCTAAAACTTCTGATGCTATATTTATTTTTTTGCGTAGAGCTTGCACGATTTTTTCATCCACTGTATCGTCCGCCATTAAATCAACATAAGTTACCGATTTTTTTTGGCCGATTCTGTGTGCTCTGTCTTCTGATTGTAATCGCTTTTCTAAGTCATATCCGTTAGAATAGTAAATTACGGTGTTTGCAGCTGTTAAAGTAATGCCATAGCCGCCCGTAGAAGGCGTTCCAACAATAAACCGACACTTAGGGTCATCTTGAAAACGCTTAATATTAGGTTGTCTTTCTTCTTGTGGTGTTAATCCATAATAATCAACAATGGACCCCGGACCATATTTTTAGTACAGCTTTATAATTTCTGTAATATCATATTGATAATGAGCCCATATAATAGCTTTACCTTCTGTTTCTTCTAACACATCCATTAGTTCTGTAATTCTATTGTTAGCAATAGGTTGAGTTGCACCATCATCAGCAGTAAAATGACCACAAGTAATTTGTTGTAGTCGCATTAACTGTGTTAACGTATTTACAGTAGTAGATTGTTTACCTTTTAATATAGCAATAGCTTCTTTTTCATTTGTTCATACAATTTACGTTGATCTGGTGTTAATTGTATTTGACGTTTAATAAATATTTTATCTGGTAAATCTAAACAATCTTCTTTTAATACACGATAAGAAAAATCTTTTAGTTTATCTGATAATTCACCTAAGTTTTTAAAACCATTAACAACTTGTATTTGTCTACCATGCATATGTAATGTTTTCATTTCTGCATATCTATTTCTAAATGCATAATAAGATGTAAAGTCTAATAACCATGGACTTAAAAAATCACATTGTGTAAATAAATCTAATGGATTTTTAGTTACAGGAGAACCTGTCATTATTCTTCTGTATTTAGCAGACTCAGCTAATTTAAGAATATTTTTAGTTCTTTTAGCTGTAGGTGTTTTAATTGTAGTAGACTCATCAATAGCCATCAAAGTTTCATGACAAGATAAAAATTTTTTAGCAAACTCCATACCTTTAGTTGTACTAAAAGCTTCAACATTCATAATAAGAATATGTAATGATTCTTCTACTTCAAACAAAGATTCTAATTTTTCTTGTTGTTTTTTAGTAATATTTGATTGCCACAATACAGTTACATTTTCTATGTGATTAGGTAATGAGTTGGTAATTCATTATTATACCAAGTACCTACAACACCTTTAGGTGCAATAATTAAAGCACCATTAACTTTACCTTTGTCATAAAGCATAGCAAATTATCTATTAATACTTTTGTTTTACCTGTACCCATTTCCATAAAATAAGCATAGTTTCTTTGTTCCATGACTTTTCTAATGCAGTCATTTGATGTGCATATGGTTTTGTTTTAAATTTATAATTCATAATTTTTCTTCTTTCTACTTGACAAGATAACAACTCAAACCTATATTGTCAAGCATGAAAGAAAAAACTATTAGATACGAAGATAAAAAAGTATTAGTTTATGTATTCAAGAAATTCCAGGAACAGCAGAAGGTAGACCTAAAATAAATATTATGGGTGCAGCTGATTATGGTAAATTTAAATTTTTATTACCAGAACTTTCACAAATAATTTTTCTCCTGGTCCACTTATTTTTAAATTAGAAAAGAATTAGAAAATTATAAAAAAAAGATTATTTATTATTAACAGGTGATCCTGCAATTATTGGTGTAGCGTGTTCTATAGTTTCTGATATAACAAATGGTAAATACAATTTATTAAAGTGGGATAAACAAGAAAGAAAATATTATCCTATTGAAATTAACTTATACGAGAAAGGAAAAATAGATGAGTAATTAATTTTGAAGAAGACCAACAAGACCTTGTAAAACTGCAAGTATACAATCTTAGCAGATCAAGTACAAATGTTAGAAGGTTTAAATTCTAGAATAGAAACAAGTGAAAATAATCTTAAAGATTTAAAAAGAACATAGACCGATTATCAGGAGAAGTAATTCCAACTATGATGTCTGAGATGGGTTAGCATCTTAAATTATCAGATGGATCACGGTAGATGTTAAACCGAATTATAGTGCAAGTATTTCTATTGCAAATAGAGAGAAAGCATTTAACTGGCTTCGTGAAAATGGCTTAGGTGATATAATCAAAAATGAGATATCCGTATCATTTGGTCGTAACGAGGATAACAAGGCAGCTGATTATGCTGCTCTTGCAGAGAACGTGGGTTTCAACCGACACAAAAGTTGAAGGTTGAACCCATGACTCTTAAAGCGCTAGTCCGTGAGCGTTTAGAGGCAGGTAAATCAATGCCAACGGAAATTTTCAACGTGTTTGTTGGAAATAAGACAACAATAAAAAGGAACAAATAAACATGAACCAAGTAGCAGAAAAAAAGAATAGTGCACTAGCAACATTTGATATGGAAGCTGATGCACAACAAGGCACTCAAAATATATCGCAAGAAGATCTTGCGTTACCATTCTTAAAAATTTTGGGTCAACTATCTCCAGAGGTAAACAAAAGAGATGGTAAGTATGTCGAAGGCGCAGAGCCTGGCAAAATAATCAACACAGTTACAAACGAATTGTTTGATAAAATTAGTGTTGTACCTTGTCACTACAAAAGACAATACATTGAATGGCAAGACAGAGGTACCAGTACTGGTGCACCTGTTGCAATTCATGACGCTGACAGTGATATAGTTAGTCAAACCACTAGAGGTAAAGACTACAAAGATAGATTACCAAATGGTAACTATCTTGATAACACTGCAAGTCATTTTGTATTGACTCTTGGTGATACTCCATCAACAGCTTTGATTTCTATGAAGTCTACTCAACTTAAAGTTAGTAGAAAATGGAATTCATTAATGATGGGTTTAAAACTACAAGGTAAAAATGGTTTGTTTACACCGCCAACTTATAGCCACATTTATAATCTATCAACCGTTCAGATGTCTAATGACAAAGGAACATGGTTTGGTTGGGAAGTTGAAAAGATGGGACCAGTTACAGATAAAGGAATCTATGACATGGCAAAATCTTTTGCAATGAGTGTAGGTAAAGGTGAAGTGGAAGCTAAACACGGATCAGAAGATACTAAAGACTCAACACCATACTAATAAAATCCTAGGAGTGGGCGTCGGAAGCGAGAGTGGAAGCGCCCATTAAAATTTATGTTTGAAAAAATATTTAAAGGATTGGAACGTGCGCATGGTTGTACCAAAGTTACAACACCGGCAGAAAACGGTGTTAAACTAAAGGACAATCATTCGTAGTACGTCAACCAGTGACCACGGAACTGTGGAAATGCACCTAGATGGTACACAAAGTCTGGGCATCATACCTATTAACGAAGATAACCAATGTATATGGGGATGTGTTGACATAGATTCATACGCAGGGTTTGATCACAAAAAATTAATTGATAAGATAAAACAATTTAAACTGCCTCTGGCTGTGTAGGTCAAA
>UEXL01000311.1_pt1 | contig 15041 bp, 18 predicted proteins | sample 1796671 | NCBI WGS metagenome assembly UEXL01 (sample SAMEA4772471, study PRJEB27181) | metagenome
ATAAGAGTTTTTATTGGTGGCGATTCTCCATGGTCATTTGATTTGGTTCTTCACTCAAACGACACTGTAACTAAACCAGCAGAAGCAGATGGTATTACAGTGACTGTAACGCGACCTTAGCTTCGGCACCTACATTCATAAATCTATTACTTTAAGTCATTTAAGGTTACAAAACACTATTTAATATCGGAGATTATAATGACTACTTACAACTACAAGCCAGGACTAGGCAACGCCGCATCATATCAGGTATCTGGCATACCTTACGTTACAGGAGGCTTAGATTTATCTGCCGGCGATGTTTCTCTGGATTTCCATCTGTAACAAGTTGGATTGTTGTTAGTGTGGAGACAACACCTGTAATGTTGGGTTTTCTTTACTTGGTGTTCAAAATGAAAATTATTTAAAGATCACCGGCACTACCGTAAGTCCAAAAATGGAAATTAAAGCAACTCAGTTACATTTGTCGGGAACTTCAGCTGACGTTTCAGTAATGGCTGGTTTAACGTCTATTTCTAAAGAAGATATCAACAATATTGCCATCTCACCTTCTGGCTCCAACTGGTCTGGTTCTCTTAACTCTAACGTAGGGTAATCTCTACGGTCTGTTCTTAAGAACAAATGGAACTCTACTCAACACAATAACATAATATTTTACTTTTGACGTTAAAAACACTATTTATTTTTGACGAGTTAAAGATTTGGAGTTTCTTATGTCTTCGTTACTAGAAGAGGCGATTGTAGACGCCCGGGCGCTTAAAGAAGCAGCATTGAAAAATGCTGAGAATGTTGTATTAGAAAGTATTCGGGAGAAGTTAAAAAGCTCTTGATACTTTACTAGAACAAGATGAACTTGGTTTGGAGCTGAAGAGGAAGTTGACGATACCTTAGATGAGTTTGTTGAGGAAGTTCCTTACGCATTCCAGAACGAAGAGTTAGGCGAGGCCGGAGCAGATGAGATCGTAGAGATTGATTTTGATGCTTTAAAGATGCGCCTTGACGATGAAGACGAGATGGTCGAAGATCTAATGACGCGTTAGGAATGGCTGATGAGATGGCTGGTGGCGAGATGGCACAGAACGCTGGGAAGATGCCGCTGAACTTGGTGCCGCACCAGTTGAGCCACTCGAAAGAGGACGACGAAGATGTTCCTCTTTCAGAAGAATTTTAAGTGAACTAGTAGAGGAACTCGTTGATATGACCCGCGCAAGGCTGGTCATCTGTTAACTCCGCTAACAGTAGCGTTGAGCAAGCAAACAACGACGCAATGGCAGCAGCACAGGCTGCTCACCTTGAAGAAGAGGATGAAGGAAGAGGAAGAAGAGACAGCACCGGATGTTGTTTCGGACGCTGCCCTTTACGAATCCAAGATTACAGAACTTACAGAGTCTAACAAAGAGCTTCGTGCTCTTATTGTAGAAGCAAAGGATCAGCTTACAAAGCTGAATCTTGAAAACGCCAAGCTTGTTTATCAAAACAAGGCTTTGAATAGCGCCTCCTTGAATGAGCGACAAAAAACACAAGTTGTCGAGGCTGTTCAATCTGCCAATTCTGTTGAAGAAGCGAGTATGATTTTTGAAACAATTCAAAACGCAGTGGGGTCCTCTCCTGATCAGAGAACACGACCACAAACACTTCGTGAAGCAGTTCAAAGACCTACCTCACTTTTGATCAATTCTAAGAGAGACAACAAGGCAACTAAAGATCCAAACATGGGTCGTATGCTGCGTTTAGCAGGTTTAACAAAACATTAAAATAACAAACAGGAGGTTATATTAAAATGTCTATTGTACAGAAACTAACTGAGGGAATCGTCAATCGTGATCTTTCTTCAGAAGGTGCTGCACTCATTAATAAGTGGGAGCAGACCGGTCTTCTTGAGGGTATCTCAGATGACAACAAAAAGAATGGAATGGCACGATTGCTTGAGAACCAGGCAAAAGAGCTACTCCGTGAGTCTTCATCCATGGCGGGTGGAGATGTCGAGGGCTTTGCAGCTGTTGCATTCCCACTAGTACGCCGAGTATTCGGTTCCTTGATCGCAAACGATCTCGTTAGCGTTCAGCCAATGAGCCTTCCATCAGGTCTCATTTTCTTCCTTGACTTCACCTTCTCTCAAGAGATTGGTGCAGACAACACTGCCGATAACCCACGTTTGGGTTACTACACTGATACATCACTTTACGGTGGTGGACGAGTCGGCTCCCAGATCACCGGTGGTGTTCTTTAAGTGGAGTTAACGCCGAGGCTGGGCCATACGCGCTCAACAACGGTTACTCTTCACCAACAGGATCAGTAGTCTTACAATCGTCGCTTCGGAACTGGTGAAGCCAATGGAGGAATTCGCCCCGTATCATCTACCGGATATGATGAAGCAGCATTGCTTGAGTTTGATGCTGATTTGGTATCCGGCTCTGCGTCGCATTCGGTACAATTCTTAACCGAGGCCCTGATCAGTTTAACTTTGATGATTTGTAGCTGTACAATCACAACCCTAGGTGTAGATGCCGGTACTCAGATTCGTCGTCTTACACGAGAAGATCCTGAATGATGACAAGGTTCTTGTATTGTTAACGGTACTGGCTCAACACTGCTGTCTTAGCTGCTGAACACTGCTTGGTGCACACTGTTCCAATCGTTGATAACTTTGAAGGTGGTGATGCTATAGGTTCTCTTGTCGGTCTTGATACTTGGGGACTAGAGGGTTCTGAGGAAATCCCAGAGATCGACATCAAGGTCGATTCCGTGGCTGTCACAGCTGTAACCAAGAAGCTCAAGGCTAAGTGGACCCCAGAGTTAGGACAGGATCTTAACGCTTACCACAACCTTGACGCTGAGGTTGAGCTTACACAGATTCTCTCTGAGCAGATTGCTCTTGAGATTGACCGCGAGATCCTCGAAGACCTCGTTCGTGGTGCAGAGGCTGGTACACGTTACTGGTCCCGAGTCCCAGGTCAGTTCCTTGACCGAGAGACTGGCGAGGTTGCCACTGGCGACTTCACAGGTAACGTAAGTGAGTGGTATGAGACTCTCGTTGAGACAATCAACGACGTTTCAGCTCAGATTCACCGCAAGACTCTACGTGGCGCAGCAAACTTCGTTGTTTGCGGTCCAGAGATTGCTAACATTCTTGAGTTCACCGCTGGCTTCCGTGCTAACGTAACTGCTGACGCTGACCGTGGCGACATCGGTGCTGTTAAGACTGGCTCACTTTCGAAGAAGTTCGACGTTATGGTCGACCCTTACTTCCCACGTCAGTTGATTCTCGTTGGTCGAAGAGGCTCTAGCTTCCTAGAGAGTGGATATGTTTACGCACCTTACGTGCCGCTGCAGACCACACCAACGATCTTCGGTGTAGAGGACTTCGTACCTCGCAAGGGTGTCATGACCCGATACGCCAAGAAGATGGTTCGTCCAGACATGTATGGCCTCGTCATCTGCCGAGGACTTGTCTAGACTATCATAGTCTGACGTAAAGTCAAAATAATGAAAGCCCTGCCTCTTTTGAGGTGGGGCTTTCTATTTATTAATAGAGTTATTTTAAAGGATCATCGCATATGGCAATTCCAAATCTAAACCCGGCATCAACTTCAAATGCCAATATACTTCCAGCCACCGGAGCAGCAGCCAACGTTTCAACAACTTTGCCTTTTGGTATATACGCTGGTTCCACCGCATTCCTATCAGGCGCCGCAGATCAGGTTGCTTACACTTATAAGAAACTAGGTGGTGATGTATTGGACATTGAGTTGGCGGAAGGAAATGTTTACGCTGCTTATGAAGAAGCAGTTTTGGAATATTCATATCTAGTAAACCTATTTCAAACAAAGAACTCTCTTTCATCTTATCTTGGCGCAACAACTGGTTCATTTGATCAGGACGGTCAAATATCTGGTTCATTATCCGGCTCAAATATTGCTTTACGATATCCAAGATTTGATTACGGATACATTAGAAGAATATCAGAAGGCTTAGCAACGGAAGCCGGCTTCGGTGGAACAACACCAATCTACTCTGCGTCTATTCCGTCAGTTGCAGGTACACAAGATTATGATTTGCAATCTATCATTTCAGCATCTTCTGCAACCGATACTTCATCTTCTTTCTATCAGCAAGTTGAAGATAAGAGATTAACAATTAGAAAGGTGTTTTTCAAGACTCCAAGAGCAATGTGGAGATTCTACGGATACTACGGTGGTTTCTCGGTTGTCGGTAACATGAGAACATATGGACAATACGCAGATGACTCTACATTTGAGATTGTCCCAACTTGGCAGAACAAACTTCAAGCAATGGCTTATGAAGATGCACTCTGGACAAGGGTCTCACACTACTCATATGAGATTCACGACAACAAGCTAAGACTTTTCCCAACACCCGACTCAACTTCCCCAAAGAACTTCTGGGTTCAGTTTACTATTAATAATCAGCATGAACCTTGGGATAACCAACCAGGGGTTGATAATGGAGCAGAAGGTGTTAACAACATAAACACGATTCCATTTGAGAACATTCCATATGAAAACATTAATGCTATTGGTAAGCAATGGATTCGTAGATTCGCTTTGGCTTTAACAAAAGAAATGCTAGGACAGATACGAGGCAAGTTCTCCTCTGTTCCAATCCCTGGCGAATCCGTTACGCTAAACTACTCCGAGCTTCTATCACAAGCAAGAACTGAAATGGATCTGCTAAGAGAAGAACTGAAAACCATTCTTGAAGACACTACTTACGATAAGTTGGCTGAGATTGATTCTTCAATGCAGGACTCACGAAGAAGGTTCTTGAGAACATTCCAGCCGGCATCTTTGTAGGGTAACTGAATGTCTCGTAGCAAGAAAACAGAAAAGCAAATAAAAGATAAACGATCCAAACGATTTGATTATGTCGGTGATAAAGAAGTAGCAGGCAAACTTCAAGAGATAGAGTTTATGCCTTCATCTTTGGAAACAATCGATAAGGCAATGCTTCGGTTCATTGATGAAGATCTTAATCTTTTCTCTAATACAAATGATGGATTTAAGAAAGTTCCTGTCCTATGGGTCACAGCAGAACGAGCCTTTCAAATAAAACACAATAAAGATCTAAGAGATAAGGAAGAAACATTAATCCTTCCTTTGATTACGATAAACAGATCTAATGTAACAAAAGAACAGAACTATCGTGGAACTGTGTTTGCCAACCTTTATCCTGTTGATGATGCTAAGGGTGGAACGATTACCATCGCGAGACAAATCAACCAAAAGAAGACAGCAGAGTTTCAAAACGCTTTAGCAAATAGAAAGTATGGCGCAGATAAAGATGTGCCAGCAAAATGCTAAACACGAACAAAAGAAACATGCCTACTGCGAAAGTGGTATATGAAACCATTACAATGCCGATCCCTACATGGGTAAAGGTAATGTATCAGATTTCTATTCGCACTGAATATCAACAGCAAATGAATGAACTTATTCGTCCGTTCATTACAGTTCCTGGCAACTCTAGGACTCCAAAGCGCATCGAAGCCGAGGGTCATTATTATGAAGTCTTTATTGATGGCGGTTTTAGTAATAACTCTAACCAAGCCAACTTAGGAATGGAACAAAGAAACTACGAAACAGACATTAACATTGAAGTTTTGGGTTATCTTATTGGAGAAGGCGAGAACCAAGAAAAGCCTAAGATTGTAAAGCGCGAGAACGCTGTCGATATTAAGCTTGGAAGAGAGAGAACAATAGTAGGAGATATACCTCAAAACTTAAAGGATGGTTTTTACAGAGAATAATTCTCTTCATACTATTTAACACTATTTACTTTGAACATTTTTGTGAAATGTAGGAGATAAGAAAGAATGTCAGTTAAGAATTACCGATTTGTATCCCCGGGCGTCTTCGTCAATGAGATTGACAACTCCCAACTTCCGGCTTCACCAGCAGGAATCGGACCAGTTATCATTGGACGTGCTGAAAAGGGACCAGCACTAAGGCCAACCACAGTTAACTCTTTTGAAGAGTTTGTTAACATATTTGGTACGCCAAACCCCGGAAGATCCGGAGACGATGTTTGGCGCCAGGGTGCCAACACAACAGCAACTACCTATGGTATGTATGCTGCTCAAGCTTATCTTCGCAATAGTTCTCCTTTAACTTACATTCGATTGCTTGGTGCCGAGGATGATTCTATTACTGCCGGCGCAGCCGGCGAGGCTGGTTGGGATGCTGGTGCCTCTGGTGTTGCTTGGGGACTCGTTCTATTCCAAACTGGCGCCGCAAACACAGTTTTGACAGGAGCGCTAGGCGCGATTGTTTACGCTCAATCTGGCGTAGAGTTGCAGCTTTCTGGTAATATCCTTAGAAACACCGGCACTACATACGCGTCCTCAGTGGCTCTTACAGGATCCGATGTTGTAGTTTTATCCGCCAACAATGATGCCAAAGATTTAAGACGATTATTCGCGATGGATCGACAACCGTTGACACAATCACCACTAACTTTAACAGAGATGATTCCCGTTACATTCGCAAGGCTCTAAACACAAATCCGCAGTTATTAAACACCGCTATTACTGATACATCCAACCAAGAGAAGTATTTCCTAGGAGAAACCTTCGATCGGCACCTAGACGCTGTATTGTCAGATACCAACTCTGATATTGCTGGTGCTTGGATTCGCTTAACAGACGGAACCGCCGAGGGAGATGATTTCAGATTCGAAGCACAGGCTGCTGAAACTCCACAAATCATTAGTTGTAAACTATCCCCTGGTTCAACTCCAACAAGTCTTTTCAAGTTTGTTGCCAGAGGAGAAGCCGGTGATTGGACCAGCAAGAACCTTAAGGTATCCATTCAGGATATTAAGCGCTCAACAAACGAAGAAAACCAGTATGGCACATTCTCCGTTGTTGTAAGGCACCTAAGCGATAGCGACAACGTTGTAAGGGTTGTAGAGCAGTTCAACAACTGCGATTTGAACCCTAACTCTCTTAACTACGTCGCTCGCAAGATTGGTGATTCATATGATGAATGGAATCAGACCGAGAGACGATATGTTAGAAAGGGCAACTACCCGAACAACTCACAGTATTTATACATTGATGTAAACTCTGATGTTGATGCTGGCGTAACTAACCCATCTTTACTTCCATTCGGCTTTGAAGGAATTGTAAAGTATACTGATTTGGCTTCTCAAACAGGGGCTGACCGAAGCGCTAGTTGGCTATCAGGTTCTTTCACAGATGTCCCATCTGGCACTATACACAACATCGGGCGTGTTTATCGTTTCTGGTTCTTCAACAGATGTAACTTCTTCTGTTACATTCCCAGAGCCAGTTCTCAGAATTAGCGCATCAGCCGGAAACCTTCAAAACCCAACAGATGCTTACTTTGGACTACAAACATCGAGAGGTGTCGGCTCGACAGTGTTCGCTGCATCAACTATAGATTTGTTGCGCCCTCGCGGCGGCGCAGTCGGTTTCACAGTCGAAGACGAGGAAGAGCTTTCTCCAACATTCACGCTAGACGATGTTTCTGGCTCTGGTGTATGGGTCACAGGTTCCTCTGCTAGCACATCTCTTACAAATGTTAATGGCGCCGTATCAGGCGTCCTCGATGCCGGTTACGATCGCTTCACGGTTCCACTATTCGGTGGCTTCGACGGAGTAGACATTAAGGAAATGGATCCTTTCTCCGGCGTGAGAATGGGTGGTTCTGCAACTGACACATCCAGTTATGCCTTCTTCTCTATTAGAAGAGCAATCGATTCAGTTGCTGACCCAGAAGTTGTTGAAATGAACCTCGCGTCTATCCCAGCCCAGACACAAGACGGTTTGACTACTCACTTGGTTAGAACTTGCGAGGCTCGTGGTGATGCATTAGCAGTCATCGATCTTCCGGACGCTTTCGTTCCGCGAGAAGATGGCACAGAGATTGATAGAAACAACACACAATCAACCATTACAACTCTTGTCAATGGATTGAGAAGTAGAAACCTCAACTCTTCATACGGTTGCGCTTACTACCCATGGGTCAGAGGTCGCGACACCATTAACGGCGCGTTCGTATGGCTTCCACCTTCAGTTGCGGCTATTGGAACATTCTCTAGCTCACAGCGTAGACACAGGTTTGGTTCGCACCAGCCGGCTTCAACCGCGGCGGCTTAACAGAAGGTTCTGCTGGCATTCCAGTTGTAGATGTAGCTCACCAGCTACGACGTGTTGACCGCGATAACCTTTACACTGCCAACATTAACCCGATTGCGAAGTTCCCGGCAGAAGGTATTGTAATCTTCGGACAGAAGACACTACAAGTTACACCGTCAGCACTCGACCGAATTAACGTTCGTCGCCTAATGATCTTCGTTAAGAAGCGCATTTCACAGATTGCCGGAATACTCTTCGATCCAAACATTAAAACAACGTGGAGTAGATTCACATCAAAGGTTAACCCATTCTTGGCCGATGTTAAGACAAACTTTGGACTTTCAGATTATAAAGTAATCCTTGATGAGACAACTACAACACCGGATCTTGTAGATAGAAACATCCTATACGCACAGATTTACTTGAAGCCAACAAGAGCTATTGAGTTCATCGCCATTGACTTTAACATTACAAGAACCGGAGCATCGTTTAACGACTAAATAAAAGTGGGGGAGTTTCGACTCCCCACACTATTTAACTTAGACTTATCAGGAGATAACAACAATGGCCTTTTGGACAAGCGCACTTTCAGAACCAAAGAGAAAACACAGATTTATTTTAAGACTTCCGGACCTTCAAGTTCCAGATGGACCTTTACAGGGACAAACTTTTCCAGAGTATCTTGCAAAGTCTGTTACTAAGCCCTCTTACACCGTAGGATCCACAGAACATAAGTTTTTGGGAAACACCTATTACTACCCAGGCGCTGTCCTTTGGAATGAGATAAACGCCGTCATTGTTAACTCCGCAGCGCCAGATGGAAACGAATTGCTATACAGAGCATTGGGACAGATGGGATATCTAAGACCAGATATACAGGAAGATGTTTTCTTGAACAACTTGCCACCGTCAACACCTAACAAAGCCGCAGCTTTAGCAACGTTAGGACAGGTTCAGTTTGATGAGCTTTCCGGTACCGGTGGAACTCTTGGAACTTGGAAGCTAAACAACGCGTTTATCACAAACGTGACTTTTGGCGACTTAGATTACGCTGATGAGGCTCTCCTAGATATCAACATTACTTTCAAATATGATTGGGCGACATACGACGTTGGTCCAGCATCACAGGCTTTGGCCAACATTAGATAAAAGAAAGAGACGGTGATTTTTGAGTAGGAATCTAAACAGGCAGGGGGCACCTAATACACCCCCCGCGCCACCACAACTAGAACAGCAAGCACAAAACATATTTTCATTTCCAACTCCAACAGAGTTTGTAGTGCTCCCAAGTAAGGGACTATTCTATGGCGAGGATCATCCTCTTCATAGGGCTGAAACAGTTGAAATTAGACACATGACAGCGAAAGATGAAGACATTCTGTCTTCTGAGGCTTTGATCAAAAAAGGTCTTGTTATGGACAGGCTTTTAAAGTCTGTATTAACTGACGCAACCATTGATCCAGCAACATTACTTATCGGTGATAAGAATGCTATTATTATGGCTGTTAGAGAAACAGGCTTCGGTTCTCTATACAACACAAACATTAACTGCCCAGCATGCGGAACGTTAAATGAGAAAGAGTTTTCTCTGGCAGACAGAGACATTAAAGAGTCAAGTCTTCTAGAAAATGTCCAACTCCTAGAGAACGGTAACTTTCTTTTAACATCCACTGACTACAACCCAGAGATTACTTTTGAAATCAAGCTTTTGACAGGCAAAGATGAACAAAGAATCGTAAAGTATGTTGAAGGCAGAAAAAAGCTTAAGCTGGAAACAGGATCTGTCACAGAACTACTAAAGAATGTTCTTGTTTCAGTTAATGGAATATCACAAGCTAGCGCTTTGCAGGAGATTATCAAGCAAATTCCTGTTTCACTATCTAGGCAGATTCGTAAAGTATATGAAGATGCAATGCCAAATATTGAATTAAAGGCCGATTTTAATTGCGACAACTGCTCTCACATTGAGCGGCTGGAGGTGCCGATTAATATCGACTTTTTTTTTGGCCTAGGCTCTGATTACCAAGCGATTCTCTACGAAGAATTTTTCATCTTAAAACTGCACGGCAATTGGTCTTTTGCTGAGGCTTACTCGCTTCCTACTGGATTGCGCCGATGGTTCTTAGAAAGACTTGTTAAACATTTCGATGATAAGAGGGAAGCAGAAGAGAGAGCTGCATCCTCTTAACAAGTGTGCTTTTTAATTTATCTTACTACTTAAATAGAAGAGGTATTCCCAAATGAGTAAAGAAAAGATTATCATTGATCTAAGCAGTAAAGTTCTTCAAGAATCACTTTTTTACACTGAGTTCTCCAACAAAGTGCATGACTTGTTAATGAATATGTATGTTGCGGGATTTGATATCAACCCTACGATCAAAGGAACACAAGCTCAAATAGAATCTTTCTTTAATGCTCTTAAGCGAGAAAAAAGATATATGGACGCTTATATGAAACACGGGCTAAATGATTCTAGAACGATGATGAACAGAAGAGATCTAGATCGTGCGGTTACTGGATTTGAGGGTGAAACAGGCTTGAGGTGGCCATTTAAAAAACTAGGTGGCTAAACAATGTCTGAAATTACAGAGCTTAACAAAACACTTAAACAGCTAATAACTCAGCTTAAAAAATCACAACCTAATGGTACCGGCGCCGCCAATAGTGGCGAAAGCTTGAAGCAGTTAAAAGAAAGACAAATATTAGAAAAGGAAATTCAAGCCGCCCGACAAAAAGAATCATCTAACGAAAAGGAAATAGCAGAACGCCTGCTGGCTGATGAAAAGCAACATTTAGATAATCTTCGCGAACAATTAAAATTAACAGACCAAACCTCTGATGAATACGAAATTCTTAGGCAAGAAATCCTTAAGTCAGCCGGCGCTATTAAAGATTATAAAGAAAAGTTAGAGAAAGTCAATGAAGCTCTAGAAAAAACTGCCGAAGAAGCTAAAGAAGCAAAAAAAGAACTGGCAAAATTTAATACAGAACTCGAAGGCGGAAAAGGAAAAGCTGAACAGCTTCTTCGTAAGCTTCTTCCTCTCGGAGGCGCGCTGTCGACCCTTGCCACAATTACGCCAAAATCTACCACAGAACTTATTGGTTTTGGCAAGGAAATGGTTAGAAATGTTGTGTCTGGCGATTTATTCGCCAAAATGCTACTAAAGATAGTTTCAAATTCTCTTGAATTTGCATTGGCAACTGATAAAACAAATGCTGCATTTAAAGCAGCAACCGGGGCCGGAAATGAATACGCCGGCGTTATTTCAGATGCGGGAAGAAATTTTCTTGCATATGGTATGGGCGCTGAAGATGCTGGTAGGGCGACAGAATCTTTATTTAGTAACTTCAGGGATTTCACTAATCTTTCGGCATCAGAACAAACTAATATAGCCAATACCACAATGATATTGGAAAAGTTTAAAGTTTCTTCGCAAACAACAGGACAAATTCTTGATCAAGCTACAAAGTCTCTGTATATGAACTCTCAGGAAGCCGAGACATTAACAAGAAAAGCAGCAACATTGGCAACAGCAATCGGCAAGCCAATATCTGAGGTTGCTGGCGATCTTGCTTCTGCTGCTCCTAAGCTTGCTTTCTACGGCAAGCAGATGTTTGATGTGTTCGCACAGTTGGAAAGACAATCAAAGTCGACTGGCTTATCAGTCGATTCGCTGCTTGGACTAGTTGGTGAGAAGTTTGACACCTTTGAGGGCGCAGGACAAGCTGTAGGACGCCTTAACGCCATCCTAGGCGGCCCATACCTTAACTCTATTGATATGTTAAATGCTTCTGAGGCTGATCGTGTAGAGATGATCAAAGAAGCAATCGAAGCTGGTGGGGCACAGTTCGATCAGTTAAACAAGTTTGAGCAGAAAGCATTTGCCTCTGCTATGGGAACTGATGTTGATACTCTTCGCAGAATGTTAAATAATTTAGATCCTGAAGTACAATTACAAGCTATGCGACAAGAAGAGTTAGCAAAAAAAGCTGGTGATGCCCGAGACATAATGAGTAAATTAAAGGATGCAATCAATTCATTAGTAATTGCTTTTGAGCCTTTTGTTACGAAACTGTCAGAAGGTATAAACAAATTTTCTGATTTTATACAAAAAGTAAATGATGGAAAAGCTAGCTTTATGGATATGGAGTTTGGTGTAGGAAAGCTGGCAGCTGGCCTTGGAATTCTAGGTATTGGGCTTAAAGCGCTGGGGTTTTTATTCAGTCCTTTTAAGCTCTTGCCAAAACTTCTAAAAAAAAATCATCCGCAGGTATGGGAGAACTTGCTACAGAAGCAGGTAAGGCTGCTAGTAATTCATCTAGATTATTTGCCGGCCGCGCCGGAATGATGCGCGGCGGCTTATTTGGTGTCGCCGGCGCTGCAACAAGCTATGCTGCAGCAAAAGGCGTTGATCACTTTAAATCTAAAGGACAAATTGGGGCTGCTCAAGGAACATCTGTTCTTGGAGGCGCTGCTTCTGGTGCTCTTTACGGTGCTGCCCTAGGGTCATTTATACCCGGAATCGGTACCGGTATTGGCGCACTGGTCGGAGGTGCTGTTGGAACTGCGCGCGGAGTTCACAAAGCAACAAAAATTCAAGATGGCGAAGTTAGAATGGCTAAATTCAACAATCAAGACACGTTTGAGAGAGTAGGTAACTCTGTTATTGCTGCCAAGCCAGATGGGACACTTGATAAGGCTATTAGAGAAGCCTCAGATAAATCAGCAGATACAATTGTCAAGGCTCTTTACGATGCGCTGAATGTTAGAGTCCAGGTTGGTGATAAGGAGCTTGGAAGTGTTGTGGTCACTGCTATGAATTCAGCAGCAGGTAGGAATTCAATTTCCCCATTCTATGAGGGGTAGGAAGATAATATATGAGTGTACTTCAACCCACGTTTTTTAATGACAAAGAATTTCAAATTCAAATTACTCACATTCCTACGAATGAGAGTGTGGAGTTTCATTCTTGGATTACCGGATTTACAGACGCGTTCTCATCTACTTGGTCAGGAACTCCGGTATACGGTAGAATGGACGATCTTTACACATTTCAAAAAACTAGTCGTGCAATAACACTAGCATTTGATGTTTTGGCTGCAGATGTATCAGAAGCTAAAAAAAATCAAAAAGGGCTAAATCTTTTAACTCAATTTTTGTATCCTGTTTACTCTAACCCTGTCGCCGGTGGCAGTTCTAGAGAAAATAGTCAAGTTCTTAAAGCAGCCCCATTATTAAAAATGAAATTTAACTCTGTTATTGCTAATGCTAGCGATAATAGTGAGCTTGTTGGATTTATTAATGGGTTTACACACTCACCTGATTTAAATTCTGGTCAGTTTTTTGCAAATAAGAAAACCAATAAAGATATTCTTTATCAAAATTATAATGTGCAGCTTAACTTTACTGTGTTGCATACTCATCTTACCGGATGGGTTGAGAAAAAAACTACTTTCAATGGAGATGGAGAAAAAACAACACTCTATAGTTTTGGGAGTGCAGACAAGCCTAGATTAGGACAGAACTTTCCTCGAAATCAAGGACTAGCAGTGGCGCCAGTTATCCCATCAAACGCCGGCGAGAATGTTGATCTGGCCGGAGAACCTTCTACTCAGACAATAGAGGAACGCACTGCAGCCGAGGAAAATATGTTGGAAGCCATGGAGACAATGATCGCATGACGAGCCGCTATGATAATAGGCGCTTAATGAAGAATGACCTCGATGAATATGAAAATATATCTTAGAAGACAGAGGAGTCAAATATATTCTTCAATATGGTACAAGAAGCCTTAAGTACCCAACAGTAAATCAAATTAAAAATCTTACGCGAGTTCAGCACATTTGGACTGTAGGTGATAGATATTATAAACTAGCAACCAAATTTTATGGAAATCCTAAATATTGGTGGATTATTGCACACTATAATAAAGCGCCGACAGAAGCTGATCTTACAGTTGGAGAAATTATATATGTTCCAACACCGTTAGAAAAAATACTAAATTATATCTTGGAATAACCAGTGTCGACACAGCCTAACCAAATTAAAAAAACTGCCGATTATATAAAAAGAAGTGGTATCATTGAGGATATCTGTAAATCCTATGTATATGAATATTTATCATCTTTTGATGATGAGAGCCCTCAAGATTGGGCAGATAAATTAAATATTCTTTTGGATGAATTTAAAGATGACCCGGGTTTTGAATTCTTAAAAGCAGGACACCGAAGAGGGTGTTAAATATAAAAGAATTAAAGGTGATAAAGATTCGTATGAGACCTTTAAAAAACTGCAATTTTCTCTCCACGGCACTACAGTTGCTAAGGAATTTTATAAAAAAGTTAAAGATCTTTTCACGTCTAATGATGGAAAAGAAGCTTTATACGATATTCTTTATAACGCTAATGAAGTTTTTCTTGAGGGGAAACCAGCCGAACCCGCTCCAGGCATAGCCGATATTGAAACCGATAACTTTGGAGGTTCTGTTACCAAATCAGTACTTAACTGGCCTACCGAAGCACCATCATCTTTAAATCTTGAAGGTGCTGGTATTTATTTATTTTTAATGTATGTGTACCAAACAGGATGGTTTACGAAAGATATAGTTCAAAATAATCCCGTCAACGCCGGCGCCACTTCTTTACCGGTCGACAGAGCAGAGTAACAAGGCCGCGGCCCTGGAAATCCTAAGTTTCTCTGGTTTCCATATATGGTCCCTAACGCACCAAAGTATGAAATAACCACGACCCCCGGATATACTTCCCCACGAACTGGTATTAGACAAGAGTCTCGTGATGTTATGGAGCGGACTGAAGAAGCTGAACTTATTGGCATAAAAAATTACGATATTCCGTCAGTTTTTGGAGATATATCATACTTGTCTAATGCTGGTAAAATAACGACTACAACCCGCACCACCCT
>UEXL01000540.1_pt1 | contig 15004 bp, 35 predicted proteins | sample 1796671 | NCBI WGS metagenome assembly UEXL01 (sample SAMEA4772471, study PRJEB27181) | metagenome
TTGGTACTGCACCTACAGTAGGAGCAGAAGATGGGACTGCATCAGCCTGTGTATATGACTGACTGAATGAGAAAGCGCCTGCTGTGTCTTGAGTAGCTGTAATAGTGCCAGGAGAATATACACCAGAGGTGATAGTACCAGCAGACACAGCACCTGCTGTGCTTCCGTCAGTAGTACCAATGTTTGAACCTGATATACTAAATGAGGAACCAATTCTCGTTGCCGAGGATCTGGCAGCGTCAACGGTGAGTTGAACACTCGAAGCATGTTTTGATACAAGTCCGCCTGCATTTGCTGCAGAAGCGGTCATCAGTAGCATTCCAAAAGTCAAAAAGACTTTTTTCATTTGATCTAATTTTTACCACACAGTTATTTAGCTTGACATGTCATGTTAACTGTGATACAATTATCGAAGTTGCTACCCCACTATGGTAGATGATTGGCGCTACAGTGACGACCGCATGGACACTCGTTCTAAAGTGTATGCTTTGCTCTTGCAGCGTTTTGGTGGTGAGCTCAAACCAGATGGTACTCCTGTACACAGTCAAAAAAGTATTGTGGAATGCTGTCATGACTGGGTATCTCAAGGTAACAACAGGACAGATGGTATAGTGGCATACTACCAGGCATATTATGCACCCAAACGTATTGACGCCACCTAGATAGTGTGGTAGCATAGGCACTGTCGTAATGAAACGAATGATCTCACAAGCATTTATAGCTGCTGGTCTCTCATTTATGATTCCAGCGTCACTTCCACCACTAGAAGGACCTGTGGCTGTTCCTGTAATACAATACGAACCTACCTGGCAGTGCGAAGACTGCACTCCAGAGGAACAGTATGTACTTGCAGAACTACAAGAACGAACAAAAATTACTGATAAGAATGCCCTTGCTACACTGATGGGCAACATCAAACAAGAGAGTAAGTTCATCTCCAACATCTGTGAAGGTGGTGCTCGTGTTTCTTATGAGAACTGCTTGACTGGTGGGTATGGTATGATTCAGTGGACTTCTCCTCACAGATACAAAGGTCTTGGCACTTTCTGTGCTAAATACGAATGTGATCCGAGCAGTTTATCTGGTCAGACTCGTTGGATGATTAACGAACCTATCTTCCAAAGGTATCTTCCAGAGTTTGAAGGACGTGGATATTCTATCTCGCAATACATGGTTCCTGCTTACTACTGGTTAGGGTGGGGCATTAAAGGCAACCGTGAAATCTATGCCTATGACTACGAAGCTAAACTAAAACTAGTATGACATTCCCTGCACCAAAATATCTTAAAGACGATCCTTGGTTCGGACCTGCAACATTAAGCGAGACCCAAGAGGTTTTAAAAGCAAGAATTGATCTTTGTGTTGCAGAACAACTCTTGTTGGTAGAAGAAGAGACTGGTATTCCAACTAACATCCACGAAGTCATGTATCAAATTGCCACTAAAACTGGTAAGACTACTACACAACTGGATCCACAAGCTTGGATGTCTGGTTCTGGTATCAACTAATTTGCTTGACAACACCTAGTCACTGTGCTACTATATACAGTGTTCAAGAGGTTGCAAAGTCTGTTGTTCTGGACAGGAGTTCGATTCTCCTCACTTCCACTTATGGGGGTGCCATGGTTTCGACAGGGCAAAAAGGTTGTAATTGTTGACGGAACAAAACCCTAGATGCAAACACATCTGATTCCGCTGCGAATAATATCGTAGCATTCTCCCGCAGCACTGTTGCTGCCTAAATGGGAGATGGGGGATAGGTTATCCTTCTAATCCAATAACTCTTTGGGGTGCAATGCCCCTTCTTTATGGGCAAGTAGCTCAGCTGGATAGAGCCACGCACTTCTAATGCGTTGGTCGGGGGTTCGAGTCCCTCCTTGCCTGCCAGGGCGATTAGCGCAGCGGTAGCGCACCTCCTTTACACGGAGAGGGTCGGGGGTTCGATTCCCTCATCGCCCATAGTATACCTATACTAATGAACAAAGAAAAAATTAAAGACCAGCTACACACGAGTTGCATATAGAGCTGGCATACATCAGAGGTATGTTGGAAAATGTTAGTAATCAAATGCAAGAACTGCGGCAAGGTTCTGGAGAGCCATCCAAGCAGGACCAGGTGTTGCGGGTGTCCGAATCTTACGAGCATCCGTGGCACCAACATATCAGGAAGGATCTATCTCTGATAGAACTTGTATCGAGTCCCCAGAAACAAAAGAATACTACGAAGCTGTCACCGCAAGACTTGGTTTTTCAGGAGGAACGGCGACAACGCAAGGTCCGACGCATTGACTTTGAAGAACGCTAAACTTATTATACAAACAACATGAAAATTTTTCTAGACACAGCAGACTTTGGTTCTGTTATTGAACGTGCTCGTACAGGTATCATTGCTGGTGTAACAACTAACCCAACACTAGTACGTAAGCAAGGTGTAGACTACCGAGATCTTATTGCACAGTTGTGTGATGAGTCTTTTGCATTTGAATCTGTATCAGCAGAAGTCAACGGACAGACAGCAGAAGAACTACTGGAAGATGCCGAGAACTATATTGGTCTTGGCGAAGCAGTTACTATCAAGTTGCCTCTCCACATGGAGGGTCTGATTGCATGTAGAGAACTAGCTTCTCGTGGTATCAAGACTAACGTAACCCTGTGCTTCTCTGTTGCTCAAGCAGCTGTGACTGCTTTGTCTGGTGCCACATATATCTCCCCATTCGTGGGACGGTTGAATGATAATAGTGTCAGTGGTGTTGAGTTGATCCGTGCTATCTCTGGTCTGTACTGCACACAGGGACAGCGTACCAAGATCCTCGCTGCCAGTTTGAGAGATGTCCACCACGTCTCCCGTTGTCTTCTGTATGGTGCTAGTGTAGTCACTCTTCCAGTTGGGGTATTTGATAAGATGTATAAGCATGTCCTTACTGATGTAGGACTGGATATCTTTGAACAAGATTTTAGGGAAATCAATGAAAGAAATTGAAGATATGATGGAGGTTAGCGAGGAAGAATTCCAAGCTAACTTTGATGAGTACATGGAACTCATTGAATCTAAACAAGAATATATTCTTGTTAGACGTGCTGATGGTACTGCAGTTGTTGCTGCACCCGTAACAGAAGACCTCGAACCATTGCTTGACATTATGCCGACATTAGACTATAATGACGGAGTTGCTGGAGACCCTTCCTTCTGATGAAAATCCTTCTTGAGCGTTTCCCATATCGCTACATTGAATGTGGTGTGTTGGAGACTAATGGAATGCCTGACTTTCGTATCCAGAAAGCAGACGAGTACACCAAGCGGTATCGTGACATGTATCTTCTAGACAATCAGATGCAACTTCTGACTGCCATGGAAGACTTTGAGTATACCAAGTGGTTGGATCCAGAAAACGTTCCCTGTTATGTGAGAGAAAATGTCAAAGCTATCTGAAGCAAAAGAACTAGTACGCCAGGAACTTCTGGAGTCACTGCAAAATAAGAACGGTGGATCCGCTCGTGATCTCTTTGAGGTCTATGATAAACTTCGTGAACTATCACCTTGTGATGTCATTGAGTTTACTAATCCTGAATCAGCTTACAACTTCCAGTTGTCATCTGACTATCTTGATACTGTAATGCAGAAACATTTGGTGTTGTAGCTGGAGGTCCAGTGGATTATATTCCAGGTGGTCTTGGTGCTGATGTTATCTCCTTTGGTGGTGATACCACGATCACAATGGTACGGATCTTGGATAGACTCTAAACTTATCCTGGTGGAGCTGGGTAGATTCATCTGCTGGTCCAGTCTCGGTAAGACTATAAACTAGCCCTGGTGCGGGTGTTGCTGCCGCCTGGTTTCCAATTTCCAGTTAAAGAATTGGTGGCGAGCCTGTGCATTGGACTGACCTCCTGTGGTGGACACAAAACAAACTGTCCACCTTGACAGATTTCACAAAATCTGTTATCATAAATAAATGTTACAACTGGCACTGTGCCAATTGTAATAAAACGAGACACGTCGAGTCTCTATTCATCTGTGGGTAATCACTCCACAAGTAAACAAAGGTATTAACAAACATGATCAAATCTGTATTCGCAGCAACTGCTGCTCTTTCTGTCTCTGCTGGTGCCGCTTTCGCTGGCCCCTACGTTAACGTCGAAACCAATGCTGGTTGGACTGGATCGGAGTACAATGGTGCTGGAACAGACCTGCACGTAGGCTACGAAGGTTCCTTCAGTGACACTGGTTCTTACTACGTCCAGGGCGGTGCTACTGTGCTGACTCCTGACGGTGGTGACGCCGACACCGTTCCTTCTGGTAAGGCAGGTCTTGGATTGAGTCTGACTGAAGCACTCGGTGCATATGGTGAAGTATCATTCGTTGGTTCAGGTGACGAAGATCTTGACCGTGGTTACGGTGCTAAATTGGGTGTGAAGTATAACTTCTGATCTTGTAGACACATAGACATCTAGATGTTATACTGGGGGTGCGACGGCATCCCCTTTTTTTATGAAATTTGTTCTCAAATTCTTAACGAATCCAGGAACGTTGACTTCCTTCTGTTGTTAGGAATAATAGCACTGATAGGGGCACTGCATAACCATGCTCACTACAGCATGGAAATGGATGCAGATAGTTACGTGAGACAGTGGTGTAGATCATCAGCAGAAAACAAAAAAATCTGTATCAGTTATGGTAGTTCGTATGATTAAAAAGTATTTGGGATTACTTAAAAAGATTCAAGAGAGACACTACTGGCCTATCTTTGTTATTGTATCTCTCTACTTCATCGTTCCGATGAGTGAGATTGTAGTAACACTGGGTGCTATTCTTTACTTCAAGTTTGAAACTAAAGTTAGACCTGTGGTTGGTAGACTTACCAAGAGACTACCTACTTGGTTGACATATGGTGGTAGTGTCCTATTCTTCCTGGTAATGATTGACGACACCCTCTTTTATGTGGTGCTCTTCATTCTGGCAATCTGGGGAGCAAGTAAAGCAAGTAAACCTGATCCGACTGATCAGGAATAATTATCAAAGGAGGGCTTGACACCCTCCTTTTTTTTTGCTATATACTATGTAAAGAAACATTACGGAGTGTAACATGACTGTAACAACTGAAGATGGTGGACGTACAAACATGTACGCTACCGAACCAAGAATGTATATCTCCGAGACTGACGCCGAGCGTTATGGCTACGAGACATATGCAGAAAAAGCAGAGAAACTAAATGGACGCACTGCTATGGTTGGATTTGTTGCTGCTGTTGTCTCTTATGCTTTCAGTGGCAGTGTATTTTTCTTTGGTGTCTTCGGATTCTGACAACTGAAATACGTCTGCTATAATGGTGGATAGATACTTCAGATATCGAAAACCAAATGACAAATCCTAATGCTCTCTATGAGGACATGCAAAAACTGGATGACATGTATGAAGAACTTCTCTGGCATCCAGAAGACGAGTTACAATTCTCTCATGATGGAGAGAAAATTATTATCACCAACAAAACTTTGGAACTGAATGGAAAACTCTCTACTTGAAATCCTCACATACTATGTGATTGGTGGTGCTCTTATCATTGGACCACCTGCTATCTTCCTTATCATTGCTATGATGGGAGCCATCCAAAATACGAAAGGTCGTATGGTTGGATACAAAGACCACAAAGAATATGGTGACAGTTCCATCTATGAGAACTCACCATCAGATCAAACCAAATTCTATCTCACACTAGGAGAAAACTCATGAACGAAAACGCAGAACGCATTAACGGTTGGGCAGCAATGCTCGGAGTCATCGCAGCAATGGGTGCTTACGCATCTACAGGACAAATCATTCCAGGAGTATGGTAAATGTTAGTATTCGCATCAGGTCTGGTACTTCTCTTTATTATTAACGCAGTCTTATCTGATATTGATGTAGATGATGATGATCAAGGTGGTGGTGGCATGATGATCCCTGCCACAGCTCCTGCAGGTTGAGTACAAATGCTCATCTTTTGGGGGTTGACGGAAAACCCACCATCTGCTATAATAAATACATCGATTGGTTAAGAAACCAACACATTTCTTAACGGTTCGTAACACTCCCCAAACCAAGACCTATAGGGTGTATAAAAACGTCTTTAATACCTCTGCCTAGGGCGCAGAGGAATAGTAAAACCATCATCTCCCTGATGATCTTACTTTCTTTCAATTCAATGGCTTCAACTCTTTCAAGGCAACAATCAACCTCTTCGTGGGAATCTTTCTGCGAGTGGGTAACCTCACCAACAACCGTCTGTATGTCGGTTGGTTCGGCGTACTGATGATTCCAACACTGCTTGCAGCAACCATCTGTTTCATCGTCGCATTCGTCGCTGCTCCTCCTGTGGACATCGACGGTATCCGTGAACCCGTCGCTGGTTCACTCATGTATGGTAACAACATCATCTCTGGTGCAGTTGTTCCTTCTTCAAACGCAATCGGTCTTCACTTCTACCCCATCTGGGAAGCAGCATCACTTGATGAATGGCTTTACAACGGTGGTCCTTTCCAACTGGTAGTCTTCACTTCCTTATCGGCATCTATGCATATATGGGACGTGAATGGGAACTTTCTTACCGTCTAGGTATGCGTCCATGGATCTGTGTTGCATACTCTGCACCAGTCGCTGCTGCGAGTGCAGTATTCCTCGTCTATCCTTTCGGTCAAGGTTCTTTCTCCGATGCTATGCCTCTTGGTATCTCTGGTACATTTAACTACATGCTTGTATTCCAAGCAGAGCACAACATCCTTATGCACCCCTTCCACATGCTCGGAGTTGCTGGTGTCTTCGGTGGATCTTTGTTCTCTGCTATGCACGGAAGTCTCGTTACTTCCTCACTTGTTCGTGAAACAACTGAAACAGAGTCACAGAACTATGGTTACAAGTTCGGTCAAGAAGAAGAGACCTACAACATCGTCGCAGCCCATGGTTACTTCGGTCGTTTGATCTTCCAATACGCTTCATTCAACAACTCCCGCTCCTTGCACTTCTTCCTTGCTGCATGGCCTGTTGTCGGCATCTGGTTCACCGCCCTTGGCGTCTCCACGATGGCATTCAACCTGAACGGTTTCAACTTCAACCAGTCCATCCTTGATGGTCAGGGTCGTGTGTTGAACACCTGGGCAGACGTTCTGAACCGTGCTGGTCTTGGTATGGAAGTTATGCATGAGCGTAACGCACACAACTTCCCCCTTGATCTTGCTGCTGCAGAATCAACACCCGTTGCACTCACCGCACCTGTTGTCGGTTGATAAATAACGTGGTATAATATGAGGGTCTTCGGACCCTCTTTTTTAATCTCAAAATTTACTATGGCAACATTCAACGTCACTCTTAAAACTTCGGAGGGTGAACATACAATCACCTGCGAAGATGATCAATACATTCTAGACGCTACTGACGAAGCTGGTATTGACTTGCCTTACTCCTGTCGTGCTGGTGCCTGTTCTACATGTGCTGGTAAGATTGAATCTGGTACTGTAGATCAAGGCGATCAATCGTTCTTGGATGATGATCAACTAGAAGCAGGATTTGTTCTCACTTGTGTAGCATATCCTACATCAGATCTAACTATTCTTACTGAACAAGAGGAGTCTCTATACTAATGTCTTGTAATCTTCGTCTACAAATTTTGGAATCACTTCGTGCTCAAGCAGAAGGAAACATTTCAAAAGCAAAAACAAACATTGAAGTTTACCTACACAATCCTGTAGGTATTGGTGAGCACCCTGACGTACTCGCTGCCATCCAAGAACAAGTAGATATTATTGCTCATGAAGAAGAGCGTATCGAAGTTCTTGACAAACATTTTACCGAGCATAATTAAAGGAACAAACAATGGTTGCTTCAACACTACAACAACAACGGAGGGGGGATGGTTTGATATCCTTGATGACTGGCTTAAACGGGATCGCTTTGTCTTTGTGGGTTGGTCTGGACTACTTCTTCTTCCCACTGCTTATCTTGCAATTGGTGGCTGGCTTACGGGCACAACATTTGCTACGAGTTGGTACACCCACGGACTTGCAAGTTCGTACCTTGAGGGTGCTAATTTCCTTACAGCGGCTGTCTCAACGCCTGCTGATGCTATGGGTCATTCTCTTCTTCTACTTTGGGGTCCTGAAGCTCAAGGCAGTTTCGTCCGTTGGATCCAACTTGGGGGACTCTGGAATTTTGTGGCACTCCACGGAGCCTTTGCTCTCATTGGTTTCATGCTTCGACAGTTTGAACTTGCTCGCTTGATTGGTATCCGTCCTTACAATGCTATTGCGTTCTCTGGTCCTATTGCTGTTTTTGTCAGCGTATTCCTTATCTATCCACTGGGTCAGTCTTCATGGTTCTTTGCCCCTAGTTTCGGGGTAGCAGCAATCTTTAGATTCCTACTCTTCCTTCAGGGTTTCCACAACTGGACCCTCAACCCCTTCCATATGATGGGTGTTGCAGGTATCTTGGGAGGAGCATTGCTGTCAGCAATCCATGGCGTTACTGTAGAGAACACACTGTATGAAGATGGAGAGCAGGCAAATACCTTTAAGGCGTTTGATTCGACACAGGAAGAAGAGACTTATTCTATGGTCACTGCAAACCGCTTCTGGTCGCAGATCTTCGGTATTGCGGTTTTCTAACAAGCGGTGGCTTCATTTTTTCATGTTGTTTGTGCCTGTTATGGGTCTATGGACATCCAGTATTGGCATTATTGGTCTTGCTCTCAACCTTCGTGCTTACGATTTCGTGAGTCAAGAGATTCGTGCAGCAGAAGATCCAGAATTTGAGACCTTCTATACCAAGAACATCCTATTGAATGAAGGACTACGTGCATGGTTGGCACCAGTTGATCAACCACATGAACAGTTCATATTCCCAGAAGAAGTTCTACCTAGAGGTAATGCCCTTTAATAAGGATTCTTGTTATTAAAACTTTCACCCTAACCTTTAATAAGACATGATCAAATCACTATTCAGTATTATGTTTGCTGCTCTCATGTGGGTACAAGTCCCACAGTGGCAGGATGATTGGTCAAAGTGTGCAGTAGATGTACCAGACACAGCATGTCATTGGTACATCACAGCACCTGATAGCACTATGGGTGAAGGATTTAGTTGGGCGAATGCCCCATGGTTCAGTGTAGAAGGTCTCCTAGATATTGGAGAACTTCACAACACAGTTCAATCTCTTCAAGGAGCATGATGAATAGTTTAGAGTTCGCACTTTACTTTATATGCTTCGCTCTCATTGCTGGTGGTGCCTTCGCTATGATGTGGAGTAACATTCAATCTATTAACATAGAGATGAGGACTCCTCCAAACCAAAGCATCCAGAAGCACCACAGAAAGGTGATGAGTTAATGTATGTAGATTTCTCTAGAGAAAAACTGGAAGAGCTTTACAAGAAAAACAAATAGTGGTATACTAGGGGTCTTCGGACCCCTTTTTTAATGTCTTACGAACTGATCCCGCCCAACGATCCCAGGTACTTTACCGAGACCTGTCCCAAATCATATGATAGACACAGCTATAGGATGGTCTTTTCTAATGGTCAGTCTGAATGGTATCCACATTGGGATCTAGTGCAAGCTAGGTGGTTTCAGACACCAAAACAATTCTTATCTCACATTGAGGTTGTTGATCCGAAGAAGAAGAAAGAAAAATCAGGAGGATTTGCGTGAGTGATTACAATATGATGGAGTTGTTTCCACTTGTAATACATTCTGTTTATGATGAAGACTTTGCAGATGAAGAATACATTAAATACTTTCATCAATACAGAGACACGTTTCCGACAGAAGTTGTGAGTAATATGGGTGGTTATCAATCAGTATCTGATATCCATCAAGACGTTGACTTTATTCCTCTTGCTACTAGAATATGGGAGATGATAGAACCATGTTGTCATGAGATTACTGAACAGTTTTCTGCTAACGGATATCGTGGAACTTAATTACAACTAGATAATATGTGGTTCAACATTAATGGACCAGGGAATTGGAACGTAGCTCATACACATCCACACTCATTTTATTCTGGTGTGCTGTGGATTTGTGCTCCTGAAGATTCTGGTGATCTAGTATTCAGATCTCCCCATGAACATCAACTCTATGGATATAGAGACAGTATGCATACTATCCCACCTGAAACTGGTAGGGTAATTATGTTTCCTTCCCATCTTCTACACCAGGTTACTCCAAATAAAAGTTTGGAAGAACGCTATTCAATTTCTTTTAATCTTAATCTTAAAGTCGCATGAAAATTACTATCTACACCATTCCTGGATGTGTACCTACTGTACAAAAGTAAAAGAGCTTATGGTACGTGCTGACTTGGAGTACGAGCATTTCCTAGTGGGCACAGACCTGACTAGAGAAGAACTTGTTCGGTCTTACCCCTTGGCAAAAGGGTTCCCGTATGTTATTATAGACGGAGAACCAGTTGGAGGTCTGACCCAGACAGCAAAGTATCTGATGGACAAAGGACTTGTGAAATCTCGTAAGAAAAATGGATGATCTTGAGATAAATAAAGGTGTGGAATTAATGCTTCGCAGGAGGGCGAAACAACCTCCTCCACAAGAGAGGGGGTTCAAGTTCAATCACAGTTTATCTCTCCTCAAAAAAGTATTTCAATGTAAAATTGAATTTACATGGAGGGAGGAGAGCACTACCTAACAGGAAAGATGCTATGACTACTGCAGTAATTCTTACATTCTCAACGATTTTAATGGTTTTATTTGGAATTGTTGGTGGATTAGTTGGATGGACAGCAAATGATTTCCTTTATGCATACATGAATACACGAGCAAACCTTCCCCAGCATCCAGAAATGTATGATGAAGATGGTATGGTTGTAAATGAAGAACTCTTATCAGTACGTTTTGTAGACGAGGAGGACCCTGAAGAGGATGGTTATTATTGATATGAATCAGGTTATGATTAGTAACCTGATGGCACAAATCAAACAAAGTGAATTGAACGAGAAACTGGTGAGGCATATGGTCCTTACCAGTCTTCGTTCTTATGAGAAACAATACACCAAAGAATATGGTGAAGTTGTTCTAGCCTACGATAGCAGACACTACTGGAGGAAAGATCTGTTTCCTTTTTACAAAGCAAGTAGAAAGAAAGCAAGAGCAGAATCATCTCATAACTGGTCAGCAATCTTTGAAGTGCTGAACAAGATCAGAGATGAGATCAAAGAATTTTTTCCTTACAAAGTAGTAGAAGTCCATGGTGCTGAAGCTGACGATGTAATCTCTACATTGTGTAAGAACAAAGGACCCAAGGACAAAATTCTTATTTTATCTGGGGATAAGGATTTCATTCAATTGCAGAAATACCCAGGAATAAAACAGTACAATCCAATTACAAAAAGACCTGTTGCTAATGACGATCCCTGGCATTATGCCAAGGAACATGTGATGCGAGGGGACAAGTCAGATGGTATTCCTAATTTTCTATCTGATGATGACACATTTGTAACTGGTGTCAGGCAGAAACCAATCAGTCAAAAGAAAGTTGCTAAATGGATTGAGCAAAAACCAGAAGAGTTTTGTGCTACAACTCAACAACTAGCTAACTACCATCGCAATCGTAACTTGATTGACTTTGACTGTGTGCCAGCAGAAATCGAAGACAAAATTCTCCACGAATATAACTCGATAAATATTAGTGGAAAGAAAGTTCCTTTAGAATACTTTAAGGAACATCAACTGAACGATCTGTTGCAAGAATTCTTTTTTCGTAGTTCATCACCTTTTGATACATGAAATTGTTAATTAATGAAGTGCTCCAGAAAGTGAGCAATGCAAAAACTAAACCACAAAAAGTTAAGATACTTCAGCAGCACAACACACCTGCTCTTCGTTCTATTCTTATCGCAAACTTTGATGAGAGTATTGTAAGTATGCTGCCTGTAGGAGAAGTCCCCTACGTACCCAACGATGCCCCTGAAGGGACGGAACACACTGTCCTAGAGAAAGAGTACCGCAAACTCTATCTCTTCTTCAAGGGCGGTAGCAGCACCCTTAAACAGTCTCGACGTGAGGAACTGTTTATCCAGATGCTAGAGGGTCTCACAGAAGGTGAGGCAGAGGTGCTTGCCCTTATCAAAGATAAGAAACTAGGCAAGCGTTGGAAGGTCACCAAAGCATGTGTCCAAGAAGCATTTCCGTCTATCAATTGGGGTAATCGATCTTAATGGCTGACAAAGTTAGAGTATACAAGAAAGATTGTGATCCTTCTGAAGCAGAAGATAAATCTCTCCCATATATTGCTTACCTAGTTGAATACTCACAAGATGGCATGACAAAATTTGACATCTGTATTGCTGGCAAGAGAGTAGATCTTTTTTGATCATTACTATGATCAATACAAACAAGACTTCGTTACTTTTACCCAGACTCAAGGTAGGATGAATCCAAGACTCTGGGTTGATCCTACTGCAGCAACTGATAAAAAATAGTAAACTGAAATTGAGCTTTTGATTACCAGGATTCCTAAAAAAATTCCCCGTAAAAAATTGCCTCAATAGGTGTCGCACAATACAAGTTGACACAACTAAATAGATATGGTATAATAATACCATCGTTCATCCGAGAGATCGGACGCAAGTAAGTCGCGGAACGGAGCCGTTCATCCCATGCTAGAAGTATTATTCTACACAACACTCACTTGTTCTCAAACTGATGCTATTATGCTAAAGATTGAGAACAATGCCAACCTTAACAATCAGCTTAAGGTTGAGTTGGTTGATACCCTAAAGGATTCAGCACCTGAATGTCAATGGTATTGGGACGCAAACGACTAAAGGAACGGATTAAAATCCAACTACTTTAGGAGTACCTACAATGAACACCCTAACTATCATCAAGAAGCAGATCCAGAAAGCAGCTGCACTTCACGACGCACAGATCAGTCACGCCGCATATCGTGGTGTTGAGTATGATACACGTTGTGTGGAAAACAAGGAGTCACATGGCACCTTTTGCTATCGTGGACGTACCTATACCAAATAAGGTATAGATCTTCTGAAGATCAGACCATAAAAGTTAATACTTTTGTGTTAAAAGAGAGGTATTTATACCTCTCTTTTTTTATTTGTAACCAATGTTACCGTTTTAAGACATATATACAGTAGCGAAAATAGGTGAAAAAGTGAACCCAGAACCCTCTTACATTATGAGCCCAAACGAACACGAGGCGGAAACATGCATGCACTATTATCACGCAATCAGTTAGGTGAATGGAAACATTTTCAACATACAATTGATGATCTAGAATCTGAAAATGAAAAACTAGATGACTATTATGAATGCCTAATCGAATGTGATGCTCTCGACCAGGCGCAATGTAAACGAATATGTAAACGGATTTTAACTTGATTTTTTTAGAGGGGTTGTCACCCCTCTTTTTTTATGTTATAATGTATAGGTCATTAAGATGTGTATGAAGAAGCTACCGAAGGTGCGAGCACTTAAGAAAGCGATGAAAGAACAACTCAATACAATGACTAACGAAGAAGTTCAGCGGTCAGTGAGTGATCTTTACGATGCAATGCTTGAAAGAGAACTAATTAAACAAGAACAAAAGAGGAAAGGATTTGGGTATGACATCAGTAAATCTGATAAGCGTAACTCCAGAAGCAGAGAAGATGATGGGGTACGTAGCGAGGGTGAGCAATCCAGCGAACCAGGAGAACCCGAAGGTAGCGGGACTCCTTAAGTATTGCGTCAAACACCAGCACTGGTCTGTGTTTGAGCAGGCATACATGACTCTTGAGATAAATACAACACGAGGTGTGGCAGCTCAAGTGCTACGGCATAGATCATTTACATATCAAGAGTTTTCTCAACGGTATGCAGATTCATCTCTACTAGCTGAAACAATTCCTCTTCCTGAACTACGTCGTCAGGACTCAAAGAATCGACAGAACTCTATTGATGACATCGATCCTTTTGTACGTCAAGAATTCCAAATCAAAATGCAAAAACATTTTGAAGAAGGAATGAAACTCTATCAAGAAATGCTTGATAGAAATATTGCAAAAGAATGTGCTCGTTTTGTGCTTCCTCTTGCCGTACCAACAAAGATCTACATGACAGGCTCATGCCGTTCGTGGATTCATTATATTCAACTGCGTTCTGCACATGGAACACAGAAAGAACACATGGATATTGCGGAAGGCGCACGTAGTATCTTTATTGAACAATTCCCTACAGTATCCGAGGCACTTGAATGGAAATGATTGAAGAAAAGAAAGCACCAAAACCTGGAGATCCATTAACTCTAGAAGAGATGACTGAATCTGCAGAACTCTTCTTCCCTAGATTTAATATTGTCAGAGACCGTATGCCTGATGGTTCTACTACTGAAGATACATTGAAAGTGATGGAGAACATTGCTAAACTTGGTCATCAGTTAAGGGGAGAGAAGACGGAGCAAGTTCGTCTAGGTAGATTTGGATTCAACAAAAAGAAACAAGAGGAGGATTAATGCCTACGTATCCTGTTAAACATATGCAGACTGGGGAGACTAAAGAACTCCACATGACTGTAAGAGAATACGATCAATGGAGACTAACAAACCCTGACTGGGATAAAGACTGGTCAGCTGGTGTTGCTGGTGTTGGTGAGGTCGGTGACTGGAAGAATAAGATGAGTAAGACTCATCCAGGATGGAACGAGATTATGAATCGTGCATCAAAACGTCGTGGTTCAACTATTGAGTGGTAACTATGCCTAGATCTAGAAAGCGCAATCAACCTGACATCAATGGTATGTCAAACAAACAGATGAAGAGGAAGAAACCTATTGACTCTTCTTATCTGTTACCTGTAGAACCTCTAACAGATAATCAAAAGATTATGTTTGAGGAGTATGGAAGGGGTCAAAACATCTATGCTTATGGGTGTGCTGGTACAGGTAAAACATTTGTTGCTTTGTATCTAGCTCTTCGTGATGTTCTTTCAGAACACACACCATATGATAAGGTATACATTGTACGTTCTCTA
>UEXL01000427.1_pt1 | contig 15000 bp, 19 predicted proteins | sample 1796671 | NCBI WGS metagenome assembly UEXL01 (sample SAMEA4772471, study PRJEB27181) | metagenome
GAAGCATCTGAAGTCTAGCTTCAATAATTGGTATCCACTTATCGGTGCCGGAGGAGAACTCAGCCCAAACCTTCCGATCAAGCGATGATGCTCCGGAAAGCCCTTTCCGGCCTGTGCCCGTAATAGCAGGGTCCAGGCCCGCTAAATTAGTCAGCTTCATTGCAACTGAGCCTGGAGTACGCTCCAGACGTTCAGCGACTGCTTTGATAAGCGAATTTGTCTGACTTAACTGGCCAAAAGTGAGCCGGCAATACACTCCCAGCACCGTCATTAGCTCGTCTTCCGTCCACTGCTTACCCGCCATTACTTACCCTTTCCAATTCTGCTCCCACTTTAGCAAATCCTATTTCAAAGAATCATGGCTGTCACCGGCATCTCCGTTTCCGCAATCGCCTCTAACTCATGCAAGCCCAAATCATCCCCACCCTCAGCATGATCCCCAAAGTAGGCAGTCGGCCAACCTAGATCTTCCGGCCTGAAATGCACCACATCCGGCCAGACCTGCAAATTAGCAAACCTTTCACGGAACAGGCTTACTAGATCCTCCGAATTATCTGCATCAACCACCTTCACCACGACGGTTTCATATTGCTTGTAATTGCTGGCATCCCGATACAGGTAACTCACTGCAAAATTCATATTCGCTCCTCGTACTCTCTTTTAACGACCCTCTAGCGCCCAGACAATCCGCCGAAATACCTGGGTGCAACGCTCCCTTTGACCTGCATCAGCCTGCCACTTAAGCTAAAACCACCCCCCTGGACGGATAAAATAATGAAGCTCTCCACCCTCACGCCACCTCTCGAATCCCTGCACGCCTCCTCGGATGACATTCTGCTGGTTTCTCTGATCAGCCATGATGGCCTGCCGGTGGTGCACGTGGGTGAGGGACTGGATTTTGATGATCAGAGCGCGCTGTTCTTCGAGATGAAGAAGACCTGTGACCGAGTTCTGCAGAGCTTGGAACTGGGACATAGCGAGGAGGTGTTTATCCGCTGCCGGGAGGGATGTATCAGTATTTGGCCAGTGAACGACATGGTGTTCGCCTGCATGGCAAAGCCTTCAATCAATTCCCAGCGCATGCAAATGTTGGTTTGGAAAACTGTTTCCCGGCTGAGCGGGTTAGTCTAACTTTTTTCTTATGCCTTCACGGCCCGTTCTCGCTCTTGCTCCACACCAGCGAAAACGAAACCCCTCTCATCCGAACCATGTTCATGGCAACAAAAAACCTACACCTAGGCCATGGAGAGATACACAGCTTTTCTTTATCTTTTAAACCAGACTTTCTGGAGAAATCGCAATGTCACGTTCGACATTCAAAGCCGCAGTGCTGAGCACTATTTTGGGGAGCAGCGTTTTTCTTTCCATCTAGGCCGACGACGATACCGGGAGCCTCGCGACCGGAGACAGAGCGGCTTCTTGTTTTCTGCAGCGGGAACAATGCGAAGTTCGCCAGATATCAGGACAATTGGGCTGCAGTACATACCAATCTGATTAGTGGCTACTACCGCTGGCAGGTACAGACCCAAAGTGGTTTCGATACATATACCGTGCTAACCAATCCGTAAACTTTCGTCTGAATTTTGCCGGCGTCCACCTCCTGGGGCGCCGGTTTTTTTTGTATTTTATACAGCGACGCTACATGTGCCCGCTGAGCCCGAGCAACCCGTTTACGGCTTTGGTCGCTTGCTGGCACGCCCTCACGGGCAGCAGTGTATGCCTTTAAAAAAAAACCACCGCAGAGGGTGGCTTTTTTTACTGCTGCTGAACGCCAACGAGATCAAGCAACGGCAAATTCCTTCTGCTCGTCCTTGTCATTCTCATGCGGAACATTAAGACGATCAGCCTGCGTCATCAGGTATTCGAAAGTGGCCAAGGAAGCCTTGGAGCCTTCACCGCTTCGATAGCCCGCTTTCGCTCCCGCTCCGTTCGTATGTCACTTGCTGAGGTGTTAGTCAGGTAAAGGCGCTGCCCAGCTCACCGGTGTTACCGTGATAGAGCCCGTGACCCACGACCACAGCTGTGTTCAGTTCTGTAGCCCTGTGTGTGATCGCCCTGCGCTTGCTCTGGGGCATTTTTTAACGCCCTTGAACCGCTGGAAGGCGGACACATATTGAAGACACGGGCAAAACCTCAGCCTGATGACAGCAACACCAACCGCGTTTCTACGGTTGTTTTTTATGCCTCGCCCATCACTAGTGGCGAGCCAGCGCTTCACCACTGCGCCCTGCAAGCCCCTCCGGTTGCTGCTGTTCAAACAATGCACTTAACGGTTGCGGCCTGCCGATAGCATAGCCCTGCACAAAGTCGACACCAGCCTCTTCGAGCACAGGAATCAGAGCATGATCTTCCACGTATTCCGCCACCGTTTTCACTCCCAACCGGTGAGCTACCTCGCTGATGGATTCCACAATGGTGCGGTCCACACTGGAGTGCAGCAGGTTGCGCACAAAGCTGCCGTCGATCTTGATGAAGTCTACCGGGAAGTGCTTCAAATAATTGAACGAGCTGAAACCACTGCCGAAATCATCCAGCGCCACCTTGCAACCCTGCTCACGAATGCGCCCAAGCAGGTCGCTGGCCGGAGAGAGTTGGTTGACCACGGTGGTTTCGGTAATTTCGAAGGTGAGCCGCTCCGGTGACAGCGGCGTCTTATTGAGCAAAGATTCCAGAAATGGGATAAACGTCGGGTCATCCAGTGACGTGGCCGACAAATTGATGGCGATATTCAGATGCGGCAAGGCGACCAGCTCGTCACTGAGCGTGACCAGCAACTGAGTCAGCACCCAGCGGTCAATGTGCGGCATAATCTGGTAGCGTTCTGCCGCTGGAATAAACGAGCCTGGGTTGAGGATATCGCCATTACGGTCGCGCAGACGTAACAGAACTTCGTAATGCGATTGTTCCGTGCGGGCATCAATGGGCCGAATTTCTTGGCAATAAAGCAGGAAGCGGTTTGATTCCAGAGATTCGCGCAAGCCCGCGGCCACCTGCAATTCCATATGACGGCGAGAGGCTTCACTATCGTCTGGGGTATACACTGAAACCTGATTACGGCCCCGGTATTTGGCCGCGTAACAGGCCACATCAGCCCGGCTCATGGCTTCTTCTACGGTGATCACGTTAGCATCCAACTGCACTAACCCGACACTGGCACCGATATCGTAAAGCGATTCATTCCAGGCAAACCGCATCTCGCCCAAGGCGGCAATCAAACGTTCGGCGATCAGGGTCGCACGCTGGGCGGGGCAATGGCGTAACAACAAACCGAACTCGTCACCACCCAGGCGAGCGACCACATCCTGCTCACGGACCTGACGGCCGATTACCCGGGCGCATTCACGCAGCAGGGCATCACCCGCCACATGGCCAGCGGTATCGTTCACCACTTTGAAACGATCCAGATCGATAAAGCACAGCATGCTGTGCTCTGGGCTTTCTTCGTCCAGGGTTTCCAGCAGGACATTTTCAAATTCCCGACGATTGGTGAGTCCGGTCAAGGCATCGTGGGTAGCGTGGTAGCGTAGCTTCTTCTGCATGGCCCGCCGAGAGGTCACGTCCCGAAACACCATCACTGCCCCGGTCACCTCGCCCTCTGCGGTCTTGAGCGGAGCAGCGGAATCCTGAATTTCGTAGCGGCTGCCATCACGATTTTGCAGCATACTGCCCTCGCGCAGGAAACAGACATCCCCGCCGTTCAGCGCCACCGTGATGGGGTTGGGATCGGCATCGTGGCATTATCGTCGCTAAGCATCAGCACATCGCCCACCGGCAACCCTTCCGCTTCTTCTTCTCGCCAGCCGGTGAGGGACTCTGCCACCGGGTTCATAAAGTCACGCGGCCAGCTTCATCCGTGGCGACCACACCATCGGCAATGGAGGTCAGGGTAACGCGTAAACGCTCTTTTTCATGGGCGAGCGAGTCCTGCATGCGTTTTTCTGCAGACACGTCCCAATTGGTGCCCACCACTAGCGTCTCTGCCCCACCGGCCCGGACCACAGTTTCCGCCCGCACGCGGATGTGCCGGATGTCTCCGCCTGGCCGGCATATCCGGAATTCCGTATCCAACTCTTGCTCGCCTGCAATCACGCGTTGGAACGCTGCCTTGATTTCATGGTAATCGTCCGGGTGCACATGATCACACCAGATCTGCAGAGAGCCATCCCCTGGCTGTCCGCGTTGAACCCCATATAGCTCGTACATGCGTTCATCCCAGAACAACGCATCACTCTGCGGGCTGTACTGCCAGATACCCACCCCACCCGCTTCCAGGGCCATTTGCAGCCGCTGGCGGCTCTCCTGCAGCGCCTGCTCAGACAGCTTGGCGGCATGAATATTTTCCACCTGGGCAATCAAATAACTGACCGCCCCGTTGACGCACCGCCGATACCGAGGCCGCACCCAGAGATCGTCGCTGGCATGGCGGGTAATAAAACGCTGCTCCAGTGAGTATCCGGTGATGTCGCCGGCCAACAGGTCCGCCAGCATGCCCCGGCTCTTGAGCAGGTCATCCGGGTGAGAAATATCCTGAAAGGAGGTGCTCAGCAAAGCCGCTTCGTCAGTAGCCCGCCAGATCACACAGGGCGTGATTCACCGCCTGCCACTCTCCCCGGGGGCTCAGCAACGCCATGCCGATGGAGGAATGTTTCATCGCCAGCCGAAAGCGCATTTCACTGTCTTTACATGAGCCAACCTCAATCGGTTACGCTGAAACAACAGCGCTCCCAATAGCACGATTGCAACAGTAACAGCCCCAATCAGCACACCCTGCATGGTATTCGTCCAAAATAATGTTTTATCCTTGGCGTTCCCGCCTCATGTTCACTTTTTGGACGCCACAGGCCCGCGTGACCAGCTTCACCTGACAAAGCCGGAACTTTCACCGACAATTGGGGCCTGTTACAGGGATTCCCGGTTCGCACAGCATCCGGGTCCCAGAAGCCCCAGGGAGAAAAAGCTGACCTAGTCAGCGCCGATCATGACGTTTCGACGACGCCTGTTACAGTGTCTGGCCCTGCTGTTTGTGGCCGCGACCCTGGCCCAGCTCTGGTATCTGGGCCAGGTGACGCCTGCAACACCACAACCCGGACAACAGCGCTTATATGCACCGCGCCCAGGAGCAGGGCAACGTGCAGCAGTACTGGCGCGATTACGATCAGATCAGCGATTACCTGAAACGGGCGGTACTGATTTCCGAAGACGCCCATTTCACCCAGCACACGGCTTCGACTGGGAAGGCATCCGCTATGCCCTGAAACGCAATATGGAAGCGGGCAAGCCGGTGGCCGGAGGCTCCACCATTACCCAGCAACTGGCCAAAAATCTGTACCTGTCCGGCGAGCGCACCTATACCCGCAAAGCGCAGGAAGCGGTGATCGCCCTGATGCTGGAAATCGGCCTGAGCAAACGTCGCATCCTGGAGCTGTACCTGAATGTGGCCCAGTGGGGGCACCAGATTTACGGCGCCGAAGCCGCCGCCCGGCATTACTTTCAGGTCAGCGCCGCGCAGCTCTCGCCCCTGCAGGCGGCGCAGCTGGCCGCCATGCTGCCGCGCCCCAATCTTTACGATTTCAAAGGCCCCACCGACTACGTACAACAACGGGCACACTGGATTCAGGCGCAGATGGCGCTGGTACGCATTCCCGACCCGGGAACCGTGCCCCTGCCACCGCCACCTGAACCCGTTGCCCCCGAAGGAAACACGCAATGAAGCAGTATGCCGTCCCCTTTGCCGCCCTGTGTTTTAGCGGCCTGGCCCTGCTGGGCTGTAGCGACAATGACGAAACACAGCCTGCACCCGCCGGCAGTGATACCAACACCAATGGCATCGCCGGGGTGTGGCAAAGCGAACAGCAGGTACTGGTGCTGGAAGCCAGCGGCGACTTATACCTCCCTGCGGACACCAACCTGCAAGGGCTTCGCTGGGAGAAGCAGGACGACAGCCTCACGTTCCACTACCTGGACAACCGTGAGAAACAAGTCACCGAGGCCACCGCAACCGGGCTACAGCAGGGTGACTCATTGACCTGACGCGCACCACAAGGCAGACTCGCAAGCGACGACCGGCGACGACGAAACGCCCAGAGCGGACACCGAGACGGCGATAACGAAGACGCCGACCCGCTACTGTTCCATGGCGACTATCAGCGTGCCAACAACGCCGTGGCCCATATCAGCGGCACCGCTACACGTTCACAAGACAGCGAACTGCCAGATAATGCCGTGCTCACCGTCGCCCTACTGGACAACCAGATAGAGACCGGCACACCCGGCGCCCAACTTGTCGCCAAGCGTCTGATTCGCCTGGATGAAAACACCGACACCATGCCCTTCCGCCTGTACTACCTGCCAGACAGCCTGAAGGCAGACCATGAATACCAGATTATCAGTCAGATCCTGGCCGACGGCGGCCTCTTCTATCAGTCCGACGCCATCACTCTGCAGCGCAGCAAACACGGCTTTGCCGATGTCACCCTGCCACTCACCGCGGTGATGACCGACAGCGAAACCCTGCGCGGCGCCATCACCCGCGGCAAACCCGGTCAGGACCGTGACACCTTCACCCTGTGCAACAGCGACCGGCGCCTGCTGATTCGCGGCCCGCAAAGCGACGACTTGCTGGCGGCCTACGACAAGGGCATTCGCTACCCGCAACAACCCCGCGTGGCCACCGTCAGCGGCCTGGTGCGCAAGGTCCCCGGTCACCAGGAAGGCAGCACCGAAGCCGCTCTCATCGTGGAAAGCTTCAACCTGGAACCGGGCATGGAGAACTGCCAACTGCCCACCGCCGAACTGACCCACACCCGCTGGCAGCTGACCCACCTGGGCACGGATCGCATTATTCTGGGCAGCGCAGCACAGGTGCCGTTCCTCACCTTCAACGATGACGGCAAGGTCAAAGGCCATGGCAGCTGCAACAGCCTGAACGGCGGCTACCAGCGCGACGACCAGCAGCTGGCGCTGTCCGATCTGGCGAGCACGCGCAAAGCCTGCCCGACCAGCGCCATCGAAAGCCGCTACCTTGACGCCCTCAAGGCCAGCGACCACTTCCGCATCGACGGCGAGCTGCTCACCCTGTTTGATAAAGATGACGAGGCGGTGGCCAGTTTCCAGGCCATCTACCTGTAGCACGACACGGATTGAACAAACCGCAAAAAAGGGAAATCGCCATGCGTGTTCATTACCTGTCCCATGTTCCTTCGAACAACTGGGCGCCATGGAAAACTGGTTTCAGGAGCGGGACATCAGCATTGGCCACTCGCTGCTGTTCGCCGGTGACGCGCTGCCCAGCCCGGCGGATTTTGATGTGCTGGTGGTCATGGGCGGCCCCATGGGCGCCGATGACGACGACCGCTTTCCCTGGATGAGCGCGGAAAAGATGCTGATCCGCGAGAGCATCGCGGCGGGGAAAAAGGTGCTCGGCATCTGCCTGGGCGCACAACTGATCGCCCGGGTGCTGGGCGCCCCGGTTACCGGCAACCCGGAAAAGGAAATCGGCTGGTTCCCGGTCTACCCCTCGCCAGCCGGCAAAAACGACAGCATGGGCAGACTGTTTGCGAACGCGCCGGCCGTGCTGCACTGGCATGGCGACAGCCTTGCCATTCCCGATGGCGCCGTGCATTTGCTGGAGAGCGAAGGCTGTCGCAACCAGGCCTTCCGTTACGGCGATAACGTGCTGGCTCTGCAATTTCATCTGGAGCTGGAGAAAGATAACGCTGATGCACTGTGCGATGCCTGCCCGGATGACCTGTCACCGGGCCGCTGGGTGGAAGACGCGCCAAGCGCTGCTTGGTGACCCGCAGCGTTTTACCGCATCGAAAGCCTTGTTAGGGCGCGTCCTGAATGTCTTCCTGGGCTAGCGTCTCGCCCGCCTAATGTCGGATTACGGCTACGCCTAATCTGACCTTGTGTCTCTCCGGCGGAAGGATTTGCTACCCTTTCGCCACTGCTGGCGGGCAACCCGTATCCGACCTGAGGCCCTGAGCCTGTGATGTAGATAGGTCCCGCCAGCATTTCTCTCAAAACTTGAACGGTATCCGAGCCCGCCGTTGACCGGATGAGGCTGCACGAACAAGGAGAAGTGGAGAGATGGCTACCATCGGTATTGATGTCAGTAAGAAAAAGCTCGATCTATGCTGGTTGCGTGATGCACAGGCCGGCAAGGTAAAACCCGGGCATTTCCCAATGCCCACGATCATTATCCCGCGCTGCTGGCTTGGTTGCTCAAACAAACCAACGAGTCGACAGGCGACCTACAAGTGTATCTGGAAGCGACGGGGATCTATCACGAGCCCCTGGCGTACTGGCTGCACCAAGCAGGCGTGACGGTCTACGTGCTGAACCCTGCGCGCGTTCGTTATTACGCCCGTTCCTTGGGCGATCAAGGCAAGAGTGACAAGAAAGACAGCAAACGGATTGCGCATTTTGCGCAGGCCAACCCTGAGCTGAAGCCTTGGCAGCCTGAGCCAGAGGAAGTGCGAACCCTCAAGCAGCTGGCCAAACGTCTGGAGACGGTGCAGAAGGACATTCAGCGCGAACAGAACCGGTTAGAAAAGGCGCAGTTCAACCGTGACACGCAAGCGGAGCACTCGATTACGCATGTGCTGGCGTTGCTGCGACGGGAGGCCAAAAGGCTGATCAAGGAAGTGGATGATCATATTGATCGCCATGACGGCCTTAAGCGCGACAGGCGCTTGCTGGAAAGCATTCCGGGGATCGGCGAGGTGCTGTCGGTGCATTTACTGGTGACGCTGCGATCAAGGCGCTTCAAAAGCGGCCGACAAGTGGCCGCCTTCATGGGTCTAGTGCCGGTGGAGTGGACCTCGGGCAGTTCGGTCAGGCACGCACCGCGGCTCTCGAAAAATGGAGATCCAGCCTTGCGGCAGAAGTTGTATATGGGTGCCGTTGTGGCGATGCGGCATAACCCCAGCATCCGGCGGCAATATCAACGGCTGTGTGCTGCAGGTAAACGAAAAATGTCAGCGCTGGGCGCGGCGATGAGAAAACTGGTGCACATTGCTTATGGCGTGCTGGCACACCAGAAAGAATATGAACCACAACCCATGTGAGAGGGGTTGTGGCTCATTGGGAGAGACGGTATCTACGGATAGGTATTGTGTTTTGTAGGTCGAATTAGACGAATTCCAACAGACAGAAGTCGGGTTACGGCTACGCCCTAACACGACCTACGAATAAGAATGCGAGGTTTTTGTTTGTAGGTCGAATTAGACTGAAAGGCGTAATCCGACACCACACCCGCATCGCTTCCAGACACAAAAAAACGCACGGCCCGAAGACCGTGCGTTTTCTTTTTACCCGTACCATCTTGTCAGGATGCCTTCGCAGCACCTCTTCATTCCGGTACGTCACTTCATAGTCATCCAGCTCAAAGGCACTCAGCTTTTTCTTCAGCTCAGCCAGCGACCAGGGCCAGGCGGCAAAGTTACGGCCGTTCTGGTCCAGGTAGTAGCTCTGCAGCCACCGCTGTTGAACACCGTGCCCTTCAGGTGTTTTTGCACCTTGTCGTTGTGCTGCTTGAGCACATCCGGGCGAATGGTGATTTTGCCAATATCATTGGCCTTCACTTTTTCAGCCCATCGATGATGTAGTCCAGCTGTGCCTCGGCCAGGCCGATAAAGGAGTCGTACACCAGAACGTTCGGCCCCAGCACCAGGAAGGCATTCGGCGTGTTTTCCAGGGTCGCGCCCAGATACGCTTCCGGCGAACTGTCTTTCCACAGGTCCGACAACCGGTCACCGTTGGCATTCACCACCTTGCTGCCAATCGGCGGATGCGACACGTCAAAACCGGTGCCCCAGATAATCACATCCACTTCATGGCGCTCACCGTTAGCGGCGATAACCGTGTTGCCATCCACTTCCACCAGGCCGTGGGGAATCAGGTTGGCATTATCCGCCTGCAGGGCCGGGTAGTAATCGTTGGCAAACAGGATGCGCTTGCAACCCAGAGTAAAGTCCGGCGTTACCGCCTTGCGCAACGCCTTGTCGCTAATCTGCACACGCAACAGTTGCTTTGCCGCCGTGCTGATGGGCTTCAACACATTGGGATTACGCAGGCCAAAGTTGATCACATTCAACGAAGTGGCCACCGCCTTGCGCCAGCCACGCTGAATCACCGGCAACGCTTCGATGGTGCGCTTGCTTCTGTCACCCAGCGGCAGGTCCGGCTTGGGCAGCACCCAGGGCGCGGTGCGCTGGAATACGAACAACTCTTTTACCTTGGGCTGAATCTGCGGCACGAATTGAATTGCCGAGGCGCCGGTACCAATCACCGCCACCCGGTTCCCGGTCAGGTCGTAATCGTGGTTCCACTTGGCGGAATGGAACATCTCGCCGGTGAAGCTTTCCAGCCCGGGAAGCACAGGGGTCTTGGATTCCGTAATCGGCCCGGTGGCAAAAATCACCGTCCGCGCCAGGTACTCTCCGTTAGACGTACCCAACACCCAAAGGTAACGGCTTTCATCCCAGGTCGCGCTCTGCAAAGTCGTATTGAATTCAATCAGCGGCGTAATATCAAAATTGTCTCACCTCTTCCAGGTAGCTGAGAATTTCCAGCTGCTTAGCAAACAGGTGGCTCCACTTGCTGCTCAGCGCAAATGAATAGGAATACAACGATGACGGCACATCACAACCACAGCCGGGATAGGTATTTTCCCGCCAGGTGCCTCCCACTCGGTCGGCTCGCTCGATGATCTTGAAGTCGTTATAGCCTTCTTTCTTCAGCTTGATCGCGGCGGCAATACCGGAGATACCGGCACCGACAATAAACGAATCATAAATTTTTCCGCAGGGGCCTTGGCCGCTGAGGGTTTGGTTTTTGCTGCGGCCATGTTATGCCTCCTTGGTGCGAACAAAGCGGTAAGAGACTCATGAACTTGGCGTAAAGGCGGGGCGACGCCCGCTTCATTATCCAAAACAGTTTGGCGTCCACCTGGGGCGTGGTGTACAGCTCGCCCTTATCCAGCCGGTTCAGGGTCAGCTTGGCCACATCGCTCTCACTGGTGGTCATGGCGTAGTTCATTAGCGCATGATCCGCCAGCTTGGCGTACCGGTCGGGGATACGGCCGTTCTTGATAATGTTGGTGGGCACCAGTGTCGGGCACAGCACATTCACCCGAATATTGTCCTTGGCCAATTCCGAGAACAGGGTTTCGGACAGGGCACGCACACCCGCCTTGCTCACGTTATAGGCGCTCATTTCCGGTGCCGCTGTGTACGACGCCGCAGACGCCACATTGATAATGGCGCCGTGCCCCTGCTTCTTGAAACCGGGTACAAAATAATGGCACCCGTTGATCACGCCCCACAGATTCACATGCATGCACCACTGCCAGTCTTCAGGCTCAGCTCATCGAACTTGCCCCCCAGACCAACGCCGGCGTTGTTGACGACCAGGGTTACCGGGTGCCCCAGCAACGCTGCGGATTTTTCGGCCAAGGCAGCGACCTGCTTGCCAGGCATCGCCCACGTCGCAGTGAACGGCAAACCCCTTCGCGCCCTGCGCGTTCAGTAACGCCACCGTTCCTTCGGCAGCCTTCAGATTCACATCGGCACAGACCACCGCGCCACCGCGCTTGCCCAGCTCCAGTGCAAAGCTGCGACCGATACCACTACCGGCGCCGGTCACCACCGCATAGGCATTTTTACTGGGCTTGATAAAACGCTGCTTCAAAAAATTCATCATTACGATTATCTCAACAGGTTATGGCGACACGCTCGATTAAACAGGCGCACCGGCAACATCACGCTGCAGTGTCGGCACCCATGCCTTAATCAGATTCCGCGTCTTAACGTACACAGTGGCAAGCGCGGCATCGTAAAAAACAGCATCGAGCCCCTAACATACAAAGCTGGAATTCATATGCCAGCGGGAGGCCTGCGGGGGTTTCCCCGGTTTTCGGCGCGAATGAATCAATGGCACGATAAAGCGAATGCTTGTTCGGGTTCAATTCGGATTGTTATGCCGCGAAGGCCAGGCCCGCACAAAGAAGAGTCAAAAAAGAGGAAAGCCCGAGCTTAAAGGCTCTCAAGGCTGGTAAGCGCAAACAGACAAGGCTATTTCAGGCACCGATCATGCAGCAGCGCCGGCGCCATTACTGCAACACAGAAAAAACCCCGCAGGCGCACCGGGTTGCCGATCACAGAATCAGGGTCAATCCGCCGGTGATCACGGCAAACAGCACCGTCAGCCAGACCAGCGTCCACCACGGGAACGGCGGCGGCGGCGGCTCCACTTCCAGCTGCTTTTCCAGATAGTTTCTCAGCAGGCTTGGTGTTGCGGGTATTGGCTTTAGATGGCATCAAAAGCATCGCCGACCACCGGCAGCAAGCCACCCACAAAGTCGATGCCCATGTTGCGCAGCATGCGCAGCTTCACACCCTTGCTGGCGCCGGCCCGCTGGGCTTCCACCAGCACATAGCTGCCCAGCACCAGGCCGGCCGCATCACCCACGATCGGCACCAGGCCAATAATCGCCTCGGCACCAATCTGAAACTTGGTAAAGGGAATGCCAATACTGCTGTCAGTGAAGCGGCTGAACTTTTCCAGCCGCTCCAGCGCGGCTTCCTGCTGCGCTTTACTCGGGTTTGCCATTAGATCTCCACGTACAGCTGGCCGTCTTCTTCCGTTACCGGCCAGGTTTCCAGGGCTTTCTCGCCCCGCACCACATTCAGCATCTGCACCCCCGGCGGAAGTTTGCCCACTCGGAGACTTCACCGGTGCGGATATCAAACTTCGCCCGGTGCAGCGGACACTGCACACATTGGTCCTTGAGAATCTTGCCTTTGCCCAGTGAGGCAAACATATGGGTGCAGCGCGCCTGGGTGGCGTAGAAGCCATCACTCAGGTGGTACACCACCAACTTGGTGTCCCCCGCCTTCATGGCACGGCTTTGTCCTTCCGGTAGATCCTGGCTGGCACAGAGTTCATAACGCATGGTGCTCTCCTTGCTGGCTGAAATTTTGTTGTGAGCGACGAAGCACCTGTAGGAGTTCCCTTCCAGGGGGCGAACCTTGCGCAGCAAGGCGACAAAGATTAAAGCTACCCGTTATTCGTTCTGAAAACTGTCGCGCGCTTGTTATGCCTGATCGCCCTACGGACGATTTCCTTGCTTCGCAAGGTTCGCGCCTCAAGATGCGCTCCTACAGCGGCTTCGTCGAAACGCATTTTGTAGCTGCGTTTCGTTACTCTAAATAGGTATACCCTGCCAGCCCCTCGCGTACCAGCTCGATAAAGCCTTCCTGCTCGGCATTATTCAAGTGCGCCTGGCGGCAATGCTGCTCCAGGGACGCCAGCAGCTTGTCGGTATCGTAGTTCACGTAGCGTAGCACCGAGCTCACCGTATCGCCGTGAATGGCATGGTCGAGCACGATGTTGCCGTTGTCATCCACGTCCACATCCACGGAATCCGTGTCGCCGAACAGGTTGTGCATGTCGCCAAGAATTTCCTGGTACGCGCCCACCATGAAAATGCCCAGGTGGCCGTTGAGCTGTTCCGGCAGCGGCAAGGTGGCTTCCACGCCTTCGCCATCCACGAACTGGTCGATGCGGCCATCGGAATCGCAGGTAATGTCCTGAATCACCGCCCGGCGGGTGGCCGGCTTGTCCAGGCCGGACAGCGGCAGCACCGGGAACACCTGATTGATGCCCCACACATCCGGCACCGACTGGAACACGGAGAAGTTCACGAACAACTTGTCCGCCAGGGTTTCGTTGAGGCTGTCGAGCAGTTCGCGCTGCTGCTTGCGCAGCGGGTTCAGGCGACCGCGCAACGCCAGCAGGCAGTTGATATACAGCTGCTCGCCCCGGGCGCGCGCCGCCAGGCCCAGATCGCCGGCGATATAGCGCTGGTGAATGTCCTGCCAGGCGCCGGTCACTTCCGAGAAGCGCTCCAGCAGATTGCCCGGCTCACCGGCCAGCGCCTGTTGCAGCTCCCACAGTTGCTGCAGCTCCGCCGCGTCATCCGCAGTGGGCGCATCCACCGCCACCGGCGCCATCTGTTCCTGGTCGGTGATATTCACCAGCAACACCGCATGGTGGGCGGTCAGCGCGCGGCCGGATTCGGAAATAATATGGGCTCCGGCGCGCCGTGCTCCGCACACTGCTGCTGCAGGGTCTGCACGATATGGGCATAGTCGGCCACGCCATAGTTCATGGAGCAATAGGACCGCGAGTGGGTGCCTTCATAGTCCACCCCCAGGCCGCCACCACATCCACGGTTTCCACCGCCGCGCCCAAGGCGCGCATTTCGGTGTAGTAACGGGCCGCTTCGCGCATGCCCGCCTTGATGTCCTGAATATTGGCCACCTGGGAGCCCAGGTGAAAATGCAGCAGCTTCACGCAGTCCAGCCGCCCGGCGGCGCGGCAGTGCTCGATGGCCGCCATCAGCTGCGGCGCACTCAGGCCGAACTTGGATTTCTCGCCACCGGTGTTCTGCCAGTTGCCCTTGCTGATGCTCATCAGCCGCACCCGCAGGCCAATGCGCGGCGACACGCCCAGCTCATCCGCCAGCGCCAGCAGCGCCGGCAGCTCGGACATCTTCTCCACCACAATGTGCACGTGGAAGCCCAGCTTCTCGCCCATCAGCGCCAGGCGCAGGTATTCCGCATCCTTGTAGCCATTGCAGACAATGGTGTCGCCCGGGTTGGACAACGCCAGCACGGCCAGCAGCTCCGGCTTGGAGCCCGCTTCCAGGCCCACCCGTTCGCCCTCATCGCGGGCGCGCAGGATCTCATGCACCACCCGGCGCTGCTGGTTCACCTTGATCGGGTACACCGGCGTGTAGTCGCCCTGATACTGATGGCCCTCGATGGCCTCACGGAAGGCCCCGGCCAGCAGCTTCACCCGCTGGCGCAGAATCCCGGAAAAGCGCGCCAGCACCGGCGCCCGCAGCCCGGCCGCCCGGCAATGTTCCAGCACCGCTTCCAGCGTGGCCTGGCCGCCCTGCTCGCCATTGGGCCGCACACACAGCTGGCCCTGGTC